>Ga0247727_10004082_pt1 | contig 31391 bp, 37 predicted proteins | sample WisWelCaveWW1625_FD_202498 | JGI IMG/M metagenome (GOLD analysis project Ga0247727, IMG submission 202498) | Biofilm microbial communities from Wishing Well Cave, Virginia, United States - WW16-25 | ecosystem: Environmental > Aquatic > Deep subsurface > Groundwater > Cave microbial mat | place... | reverse complement strand
GCCTGAGATCACCGGATATTCATTCCCGGCCTTGTTCCCTACCCTTACCTCCCGCGGCTCGAAGAGACCCTTGCCTTTTTCCACGAACACGATCGCGGCCTGGCCCGTGAAGAAGACCGCCTCTTCCGGCACGGCCAACGCTTCACCGTCTGAAGATTCGATCGTCGCGTTCACATACATCTGGGGCTTCAAGAAGCCGTCGTTCTTCAGACGCACATGCACGTGGATGCGCCGTGTCTGGGAATCGACGATCGAACCGATGCTGTGGATCATGCCCTCATAGTTCTTATCCGAAAAGGACGGGACCTGGACGAGCACACGGTCCCCCTTTTTAAGGCCCAACGCCTCGGATTCGAACACTTCTGCGAATACCCAGACATCGTTCTCGGGCTTGAGGTACAACAACGACTCATCCGCTTTCGCGTTCTGGACCAGCTCCCCTATCGCCTCATCGTCCATCCCCATCAATAAGAGCTTCGAGCGCGCGCGCTCGATACGAGGTGCTTCCCAACGGCTGTCCTGCAGGTTCTTGAATGCCAGTTCACGGTTACGCAGCGTCCCCTGCGCCATGCGATATTCTTTGAGATAGTCGATCTGCGCGTCGTAAAGCTCGGGGTCGTACGCGACACGGGCAGCGGTCAAAAGCGAGCGCTTGAGCGCCTTTTTTTGTACGGTCAATGTCCGGATGCCGATGAGCTGCTGCTTTTCGGGACTGATCAGCACCGAGGCATAGCCGGCGGGCACGAAGGTCCCGGTGAGCTCGCCTTGCATTTCCAGCGTCACCAACGGCGTTCTGTCTTCCTGTGCCACTTCGCGCTTTACCAGGCGCATATGGCAAATGGGACAATCCCCAGGCTTGTCCGAAACCACCTGCGGGTGCATCGGGCAATAGTAGATATCTTTGTCGGCGGCCATAGCGACACCCGCCGCACAGGCCAGCACAGCACACAACACCAGAAGAAAAACTCTATGACGAAAGATGAACATGGCAAACCTCCTTTTCGTAATACGGGAACTCGCCTAATCACTTAGGCGACGAAAAGAAAGGCTACAAACGGTAGTCGGAGTATTCCTGGTAAAGCGGGGTTTCCTGCGGAGGTGATTCTTCAGCCGATAATGGATCCGGTAAACGTGGCGAAACCATCATGCCTGAATGGACGTCCGGCTGAACGGATAAAGCTGAAAGCTTAAATTCAGGCTTTTGGACCGGCATGTCTGACGAAAGGGGTCCTTTTTGCTGCTCAATGGAACAATCGCAAGAGGAGCCGCAGCAGGAATGGGGCGTGGGTGCTGTGCTGACCTGTGCCATCATGACGCATGAGTCCGGCATTAAGGGCACCGAAGCCTCGGCGACTGGAGCCATCGCTACGAAAAGGACGGTCAACATCATGGGCCATCTCTTCATTCTTAACATAACTATATTATAACATACTTTTTTGGCTACTGCCAGGGACCCCTAGCAAAGGGCCGTTACCGGATACTCGAGAGGATCTTGTCGGATGGATGTAGTTTGTTGAGGGTATAAAGATGGATGCCCGGTGCTCCGCCCGCTAGGAGGCTACGACACTGTTTTACGGCAAATTGAAGGCCGGCTTCAAGTGTCCTCGCCGGGTCTCCGGCGATCGGTTCAAAGATCTTGTGCACTTCCTGGGGGATGCTCGCCCCGCAGCGCTCGCAAAACCGCTTCAACCCTGCGTAATCCGTTATAGGAAGGATACCGGGTAGAACGGGCACGTTCACGCCCAATTTTTTAAGGCGTTCCACGTACTCAAAGTAAAGACGGTTCTCAAAAAAAAGCTGGGTGACGACAAAATCAGCCCCCGCGCCGACTTTTTCCCTGAGATAGCGGGCATCCGAGTCCTTGTCCGGCGCAAGGAGATGGCCTTCGGGGAAACCTGCAACTCCGATGGACACTTTTTGGCCAAGTTTGGAGCGGATGAAGGCCACCAGTTCCGAACTGTACTTGAGATCCCCGGTAAGCGCCGCGTCCGCGCTCTGACCCTTGGGAGGGTCGCCGCGCAGAGCCAGGATATTGCGTATCCCCCGGCGGTCCATGTCTTCCAGAATAGTCTCGATCTCTTTGCGGCTGTGAAGCACGCAGGTCAGGTGCGCCATCGCGGGAACACCGTATTTTTTTTGGATATGCTCGACCACATCCAGCGTCTTCTCTCTGCTTCCTCCTCCGGCCCCATACGTGCAGGAGATGAAATCGGGCTTTAAGGCACACAGGTCCTTGAGCGTCAAAAGGAGCTTTTCATGCCCTTCGGGCGTCTGGGCGGGGAAAACCTCCAAGGAGAACAGCTTCTTTTTCGACTGGAGTATCGAATGGATCGTATTCACAAAACTATTGTATCCTACCTTGTCCGGTGCTGGAAGCGGGGTTTAGCTGTTCGGTGAGCTGAGATACCCGGTTTTTTTGGAGAATCTGGCTGCAAGATACAGGCAGGACAGAGTCAAAAAAACCGCCAAGAGCTTTATCAACGTCTCGCGCGGCTGGGCCTCGAACAGATAGGTCTTCCAGGCGACGATAAAAAGAATGCCCGAGAACGTTCCGAAGATAGTCCCGTAATCCTTACGAATGGCCCTCTTCCAGTCATACTGGAAATCCTTGAGGGACTCTTTCAGGCCAGAAAAATCGGGGATGAACCGGTTGACACGGTGGGTGTATTCCTCATATTCCTTGCCGAATTGGCGCCTCAGATAGTCCTCTTCAGCCTCCGTGATGGCCAAATAAAGATAGAGAAAGAACGGGACCGCCAGCCCACAAGACACCATTGATCCGTACATGACCGACAGCCCGATGCCTATCATGAGGTTCCCCGTATACATCGGATTCCGGCAATGGGCGTAAAATCCGCGGATGACGAGTTTCTCGGCGAAGACCTTCCCATCTTTTCCCCCTCTTTTGATATAGGCGTAGCCGATCACGGCCAGACGCAGCGACTGGCCCAGCAGAGCCAGAACGGCACCCAGGGACGTAACGTAGAAGTCCAAGGCGGGGTCGTTCAAAAAAAGAGCGGGCCGGGAACATAGAACGACCAAGACGAAGATGACCGGGAAAAGCGCGTTTCGGTAGCGGAAAAAGAACGCTCCGCATTGGATGACGAACCGCTTCATTTGATAGCGACGATCCCGCAGAAGTTGTACCAACGGAAGAAGATGTCGCAGCCCTTGAAACCATGGTTCAGCAGAAGCTCACGATTCTCATCAAAATGATAAGGCACCAGCACGTTCTCAAGCGCCTCGCGTTTTTGGGCGATTTCCAACTGGCTGTAGCCGTTACGCTTTTTGAAATCATAATAATATTTGATGAACATGCGGTTCAAGGTCGAGTCCGGGCTCAAGACCTTCTCGATGAGGATGAGACAGCCGCCCTCCCGCAGGCCGGCGGAAATATCCTCGATCACCCGCTGGCGGTAGAGCGGACGGATGAATTGCAGTGTCAGGTTCATGATCACGACCGAAGCATTCTTGACCGGCACACCTTTGTTCAGGTCCAGATGCAGAAGCTTGTATTTCCTCGAAAAATTCTCAGCTTCGAGTTTAGATTTCGCCTTGGCGAGCATTTCGGGCGACGAATCGATCCCCACGAACGTGACATCCGGCGGAACGCTCTTGTGGATGGAAAGAAAACTGGCACAGGTGGAACAACCGAGGTCGTAGATATTGGTCCCCGGATAGGCGAATTCGGAGGCGATCTCCTTGATCATCCGCTGGAGTTCGTCGTAGAACGGGATGGAGCGGGACAGCATGTCGTCGAAGACGGCCGCTGTTTTCTTGCCGAAATTGAAATTCTCGATCCGTTTTTTCCGGGACTTGAATATCTTGTCTTTTGGCATTCGGGCATTGTATCATCCACGCATAAAAACGGATAGTCATGGTAAAGTGCTAGGCATGAGACTGGGGAACATAGCGGTCCGGGCCCTCAAAACCCTCCTTTTCGCGCTCGCGTTCATTGGCGCGGTGCTAGCCGCCGCCGAATGCTGGTACCAGATCAACCCGAAGAAGGCCCTGATAGACTTAGGCCCCATAAAAAACAGGTTATGGGACGCGTGGCTGAATAAGAACAATACAGATCCGCTTCTGCCCCCTTTCAAGGTCTTTTCCAACACGGGCATGGACGACAGGGTGCGTCTGCGCTTCATCGCCAGGGAGACCGCTCTTCCAAAAAATACACGGCTCACCTCTCATGATTTTTTGCAGGCCGAGGAGAGAAAAAACGAGACACGCTACACCGCGACCATCAATAACTTCGGGTTCCGGGACCCGCCCCGGTCCGCGCAAAAAGCCAAAAACGTCTACCGAATCATCGTCTTAGGGTCTTACCAGGCTTTCGGCCACGGCGTTGAAGATGAATCTACTTACCCCAGACAACTCGAACGTTTCCTGAACAGCTCCAAAACGGTTCCGCTCACTTTCGAGGTGTGGAACGGCGGGAAGCATGCAGGTTCGGCCATCGTCGGTCTGGCGAGGCTTGAAACGGACCTATTCACCTACTCGCCCGATCTCATCATATGGGATTATGGATTTGTCGATTCCTTCATTTTGGGTGACAACTTTCTATTACAGGTCCTACAGCTGCCGGATACCGGCCTCTACCGCCTGCTCGGATGGTTCGTTACCTGGTCGAAGGATATTTTTCTGAGCAAGAGTCGGCTTTTTGTCCAATTTCAGAATTATTGGATACTAAAACATATGAAAGACAACCTGGCCGATTTTTGGAAGGTGAATGAACGGATGGTGCTGCTCGCATCGGACCGCGGAATACCTGTCATTCTCCTGCGGCACAGCATCGTATTGATGCCGACGTTTTTGCATTACCGGGAATTCGCGAATGACAAAAAGGGCCTCTACGTTGTGAACGGTGAGGCGATCTTCGCCCGGTATCCCCCCTCACCGGAATTGACGAGACAATTCCTCTCCGGACCCAATTGGGTCACCGAGTACGGCCGTAGCAGAGATTACCTCTGGCCTTATTCCGAGTATTTCAAAAGCGTCTATCAATACAACGAGAAGGGCTATGAAGCGACAGCCCGTTACCTGGCTGATACGGTGAAGGATATCCTGGACAAAGCGGGTCAAAAACCCTTGATGTAGATCGCGGGAAGGATGAACGAGCCGCCTCCCAGAAAAAGGATGAGGCCAACAGCGGCCAATAGCACCCACAACGGCAGAAGCAGCCATTTCTTCTGGCGGACCGACTCCTGTAAAAGGAAAGTCAAAAGACCGGGAAGGGTGCGCCGTATCTTTTTTTTCGTCATGCCGTCAGCTTCCTTTCTTTAATAGATCCCCGCCGCGGATGACCCCGGCCAGTATCTCAGCGATCTTCTTGTTCCCTTTTTCCGAAAAATGGACCGGGTCTAAAAATACACCTTCCTCCCCCGCCACCGCAAGGTCCTTCTCGATATCCGCCACCGGGACATCCTCCACAACGGCGAGCTTCCGGACCCTGTCATTGATATTCTGGATATCCGAAGCGATGACCGATGTCATCTCCCCTGCGCCGGACGGCGGCAGATGATGAGCCGTTGTCAGGAGCACGATCTTCGAACCGTTCGTGCGGCCGAGACGCACGAGTGCGCGGATATTCCTCTCGAAGTCGTCGTCGTCCACCCGGCGCACCGACCCCATGGCCGCGCCGCGGCGGAACGGCTCCAGCAGGCGGGAGCCATAGCGGGAAGCAAGATGGATAAAATGAAAGCGCAGGAGAGCGTTCTGAAGAAATACGGATACTGGATTTTTGGGAACAGCGAATTCCTCCTTATCGGAAAGTGAGCTGTTGAAATAGAATCGGAACCGGTCGACGTCATTCACGCCATAAGCAATGACAAGGACATCCGCCTTCAGTTTTTCCAGTCCGGTCATTTGATAGAACTTCAGGCCCTGCCAGGAAGAAAAACCGATCTGGCCAGCGTTGATCACCCGGACACGCTCAGGCGCGTATTCGTTATTCAACGTCTCCTCCAGAAAAGAAGAGTACGTATGGCCGTATTCCATGCCCCGTCCGAACGTCGAGGACGGCCCCAGGACCAGAACCGTTCTCGACGCCTGTCCGGAAACCGTGGCCGGCCCGACCCTCCATCCAAGCGCATCAGTCCTTAAGGAGACTCCGAAGAACCGACAGTTCAAGCCAGGCCTTTGACACCAGCCCAACTCCCCGTTTGCCATGAGAACGGGCCTGGTCTTATCAAGGGGGTCACCCCACTTTTCTACCCAATAGGCCGATGGCACCTCCAGCAGAAGCAGCCACGCCGCGGACGAGACCGCCAGCAAAACCAGTTTTCCGGGGATCTTCAAGCGCTGCTCTTCCAGCTCTCTCCCAATAGCTTGGAGAGCCGGCTATTCCCGCCTTTTACGGTGTATTCCCTCAGAAGCGCTCTCATCTGGCCGGCTTTCTCCTCGAACAGCTCTCTCATACGCCAGCAAAAAAATTCGTAGGGCTGAAAGTTCAAGTAGATCCAAAAAGCCATGATGTTGTACAGAACGAACGGATAGCAGTCATACTGCATCTTATGGTCCATCGGGGAGCCTTTCACGTTTGGATGAGGCATGATCCCAAGTTCACAGAGGTAGCGGCCGGTCGTGGTGTTCTTTTTTTCCCGGGTCTCCTCGCTCGGAAAAAAATAGCCGTGGGGGTCGACGATCAGGCGGTCGATGAATTGCTGGTCGGATGGCACCTCCCAATCGCGGACCGGATTCGTGTAGGTGATGCCGAAATCGGCATAGAGCTTTTTGAAAACGCTGATGACCTCGTCGATGTGGCCCGGAAAATGCATAAGCTCCCTGGTCAATCCATCCGCGACGGAATGAACACCGTTTTTCATGCAGTAGGCGATGGCCGTGACATGCCAGCTCAAGGTGGTGAAGCCTGGAGTGGAAAGAACGAGCCATCCATGCCGGCCCAGACATCCGAGATAATCGCTGTAGGAGATGAACTTTACCAGATCGGTGGTGGGAAGGACTTGATGGAGAAAACGAACGCCTTTAAACCGGCCCTGGAGGGCACGGATCGTGTCCCCAACACCGGTCACTTCCTTTTTTTTCCCCTGATAAAAGGACAGCAGATGCACACCTGTGAACTTTTCGGCCATCAGGGCCGCCGCGCAGGTCGAATCGGTCCCGCCCGAATACAGGAGGACGCAATCGCCGCCCTCAGGTCCAGTCGATGTCATGAGGATCGATCCCCAACTTCCTGAACAGATAACGCGTGATCCGGCCGAACAGGACGAAAGGCAGATGGAACAGGAAAGCGAACAGATGCGTGTAGCGCATCCTCAGACCGTATGGCAGAAAGAGTGCGACCAAACACAGGGGAACGGCGAATAGGAACCGGAACACCTTTGATATGTAGGAACTTTCCATGCCGGGTGACCTCGCTGCGATAACTGTACCACCCGCGACTCCGGCCCTCAAACAAAAAGCCCAGAGCAGTGTGAACTGCCCTGGGTTTGTCGCTGAATGGCGAGGCCGAAGGGATTCGAACCCTCGATCTCCTCCGTGACAGGGAGGCGCTTTAAGCCAGCTAAGCTACGGCCCCTTGAACTTTGTCCGTCAATACTAGCACACGGTTCTTCAATACTTCCAGGAACCCGCCCTCGACGCGGACCGTGGTCGTCTTGCCGCCGCTGTCGCGGTAGCTCAAGTCCCCTTTTGTGATGGGTGTCACGAATGGTGCGTGGTTCTGTAGAACACCGAGATAGCCCTTGTGCCCGGGGGCCATCACATGTTCCACTTCCCCTTCAAAGAAAAGTTCGTTGGGGGTGACTATCTTGAGTCTCATCCCTGCAGTTTCGTGGCGTTCTCGACGACTTCTTCGATGCCGCCGCACATATAAAAAGCCTGCTCAGGATACTGGTCCATCTCGCCATCAGCGATCTTCTTGAAACCGGCGATGGTGTCCTTGAGTTTCACGTACTTTCCTTTGCGGCCGGTAAAGGTCTCGGCCACGAAGAAGGGCTGCGACAGGAACTTCTGTATCTTTCTGGCGCGCCCAACGGTCAGTTTGTCCTCATCCGACAACTCATCCATACCCAGGATGGCGATGATATCTTGTAAGTCCTTATAGCGCTGTAAGATACGCTGTACCTGTCGTGCCACGTTGTAATGCTCGTCCCCGACGATATGCGGGTCGAGGATACGCGAGGTTGAGTCCAGAGGATCGATGGCCGGGTAGATACCCAACTCAGCGATCTGACGGGACAACACGGTCGTCGCATCCAAGTGCGTGAACGTCGTGGCCGGCGCGGGGTCGGTCAGATCGTCGGCCGGAACATAGATGGCCTGCACGGATGTGATGGAACCTTTTTTCGTCGATGCGATGCGTTCCTGCAATTCACCCATCTCGGTGGCCAGGTTCGGCTGGTAACCGACGGCAGAGGGCATGCGCCCTAAAAGGGCGGAGACTTCTGAACCGGCCTGCACGAAGCGGAAGATATTATCGATGAAAAGAAGCACGTCCTGTTTCTCTTCGTCGCGGAAATATTCGGCCATCGTCAGCGCCGTGAGACCCACGCGAAGGCGCGTTCCCGGCGGCTCGTTCATCTGCCCGAATACCAGACAGGTCTTGTCGAGCACGCCTGATTCTTTCATTTCCATGTAAAGGTCATTGCCCTCGCGGCTTCTCTCACCCACACCCGCGAACACAGAAAAACCGCCGTGCTGGGCCGCAATGTTGCGGATGAGCTCCTGGATGATGACGGTCTTGCCCACGCCCGCCCCGCCGAAAAGACCGACTTTGCCACCCTTAGGGTACGGCGCCAGCATATCGACCGCCTTGATGCCGGTCTCGAAGATCTGCGTGGCTGCTTCGCGTTCCTCAAGGGAAGGCGCCGAGCGGTGGATGGAATAATATTTTTTAGCGGTCGGCTCGGGCTTTTCGTCGATGGCCTTTCCGAGCACGTTGAACATGCGGCCCAAAGTCTCGCGTCCCACCGGGACCGTGATGGGTTTTCCGGTATTCACGGCGTCCATGCCGCGCACGACGCCGTCGGTCGTAGAGAGCGCAATAGCACGCACCACATTGTTACCCAGATGCTGGGCCGTCTCGACGACCAACTCCTCTTTGCCTACCTTGATCGTGACAGCGTCCAAGATATCCGGCAGACAACCGGGCTCAAAACGCACATCGACCGTGGGGCCGATGACCTGCACCACATGGCCAATGGGATTCTTGGAGGATGCCTTACCGGATGTTTCTGTTTTCACTGCTGTCTTTTCCTGGACATTCGCTTGCATGAAAGGTTCTCCTGATTATACCAGCACGCTGGCCCCGGCCACGATCTCGGAAAGCTCACGCGTGATCGTCGCCTGCCTTGTTTTATTCCTTAAAAGTTTCAGATTATCCAGCACCTCTTCCGCATTGTCCGTCGCCTGTTTCATCGCCAGCATGCGCGCGCTGGATTCGGATGTGAGTGATTCCAAAAGCGTCATGTAGATCTTGCCCTCGAGATAACGCGAAAGCAGGCCCTTGAACACCGCCGTAAAATCCGGCTCGCAGATATAATCAACGGCATCCTTCTGAGAAGCCGCTTTGGCTTTCAGATAAGAAAGGCTCAAAAACGGCATCAGAGTCACGCGCCCGGGCGTACCGGCGCGGTAGGCGGCGTACAGGATCTCGATGGAATCGACCCGTCCGCTCAAGAAAAGCTGCACGAGCTCATCCGTCACCTTTTTCCCAAGCGCCAGATCGACCATCGCTTTTTCGGGATAACCAAGCAGGGTCGCGGTCTTCTTTTTGCGGAAGAACTCATAGCCCACCTTTGCCACCGGGATGATCACTGGTGAAAAAGCCGCGTTTTCGGTCAGCCACGCCCCGGCTGCCTTGAGCAGTCCCGAATTGTAGGCGCCGCACAGGCCCTTGTCGCCGCTCATCACGACAAGCGCCTTGACCTTGGTCTTACGCATCTCAAATAACGGGTCTGACAGATCCTCTCCGGCGGCTGCCGCGAGATTCGCGACCAGTTTCTCCATCTCAAGGAAATAATTCCTCGAGCGCGAAAAGCGGTTCTCAGCTCGCTTGAAGCGAAACGTGGCGATCATCCCCATGGCCTTGGTGATGCCATGGATGTTGTGGATCGCCTTCATCCGCTGTTTGAGTTGCCGCAAGGAGGCCATTATTTTAAAAAGGCGCCCTTAAACTCAGCACCGGCCTTGTCCAGGCGCTGTTTTAACGAATCGTTGAGGTCCTTCGTCTTCTCAATGTCGTTGATCACGTCCGGGTATTTCTCTGCGAGAAATTTGTGGAAGCCCTTCTCGAAGGCGGCCACTTTATCCAGAGGGATCTCATCGAGGACACCCTTGGTCGCGACATAGATGATGCTCACCTGCTGGGCGACAGAGAAGGGCACATACTGCCCCTGCTTCAGGATCTCCACAAGCCGCGCGCCGCGGGTCAGCTGGTCACGTGTCGATTTGTCCATGTCCGAGCCGAATTGCGCAAAGGCAGCAAGCTCGCGGTACTGCGCAAGATCCAGACGAAGCTGACCGGCGACTTTTTTCATCGCTTTGGTCTGGGCGTTGCCGCCGACGCGCGAGACGGAAAGACCCACGTTCACGGCCGGACGCACGCCGGAGAAGAACAGGTCCCCTTCCAAATAGATCTGCCCGTCCGTGATAGAGATGACGTTGGTCGGAATATAACCCGAGACGTCGCCCGCCTGTGTCTCGATGATGGGAAGGGCTGTGAGACTGCCACCCTTCAAGTCGTCGCGCATCTTCGCCGCGCGCTCGAGCAGACGCGAATGCAGGTAGAACACATCGCCCGGGAAAGCTTCGCGTCCAGGCGGACGACGCAGTAAGAGCGACAACTCGCGGTAGGCCGCCGCGTGCTTGGTCAGATCGTCGTAGATGACCAGCGCATGCATGCCGTTATAAAGGAAGTACTCGCCGATAGCGGCGCCGGCATAGGGAGACAGATACTGCAGGGTCGCGGCCACGTCCGCCGGGGCGCTCACGATGGTGGTGTAAGCCATCGCACCGTGCTGCTCCAGGGTCCTCACCACCGAAAGCACGGTCGAGGATTTTTGCCCGGTGGCCACATAGATGCAATAGACGTCCTTACCCTTCTGGTTGATGATGGTGTCGATGGCGATGGCTGTCTTACCCGTCTGACGGTCGCCGATGATGAGCTCGCGCTGTCCGCGGCCGATGGGGATCATGCCGTCGATAGCTTTGATACCGGTCTGCAAAGGCTCTTTCACAGATTGGCGCGCAAGCACGCCCGGCGCTTTGAATTCAATGGGACGCGTTTCCGCGGCAACGATGGGTCCTTTTCCGTCCAGAGGACGGCCCAGCGGATCGACCACGCGGCCCAAAAGGCCTTTGCCGGTTGGAATGCTCGCGATGCGGTTGGTGCGCTTGACGGTGTCGCCTTCCTTGATGTCCTTACCCTCGCCGCAGAGTACAACGCCGACGTTGGACTCTTCAAGGTTCAGGGCGATACCGAGCTCCCCTCCGGGAAACTCGAGCAGTTCGCCGGCCATGCAATCATCCAGACCATACACGCGCGCGATGCCATCGCCAATGGACAGGATCGTGCCCATCGACTCCATCTTGACGCCGGTGTCGAACTGCTTGATCTCTTGTTTCAGGATATTCGTTATTTCTTCGGGTCTCATCGCCATAAAATACTCCTAGATGCTGTGTATTTTCGTCAGTTCTTTCTTGAAATTGCCTATCTTAGTACGCACGCAGTCATCCATGACCTTGTTGCCGACTTTCACGATCACGCCCCCAAGGATGCGCGCGTCCACCTCGGAGCGGACCGCCATCTTCTTGCCGGTCATTTTTTCGATACGCGAAACGATCGCGCCGCGTTGGCCTTCACCCATCGGCAAAGCCGAACGGATCTCGACCACTGCCTGCCCCTGCGACTCGTCCGCTATCTTCCGAAAAGAAACAGCCACGTCATGCAGCAGATAGAAACGGTGCTTGTCGAACAGGAGAAGCAAGAACTTCACCAGGATGTCCTCGATCTTGGGTTTTTTTCCTGTAAAAAGCTTCTCGATGACTTGGCGCTTCTGCGCGCGCTTTAAAGCGGGATTGCCAAGGAAGCGTTCGGCGGCCGGAGCGGCCTTCAGCGACGCCGAAAGGGCCTCGAGCTCCGCCTCCACATATTCATCTTCTCCCTGTTCATTCGCCAACTCAAAGAGCGCCTGGGCGTAACGTTGGGCGGTCAAAAAGTCCTTAGTCAAACTTTTTCGAGCTCCTTCAGGAACTTGTCGACCATTTTCTCCTGTTCGCGGGCGTCCAGCTTCTCGCGTAACACCTTCTCTGTCATCATCGTTGAGATCTCGACGATCTCGTTGCGAAGCGAGAGTCGGCCCTTGGCTATCTCCTGCTCGATGTCCGCTTGTGTGCGTTCAAAAAGGCGCTTGGCGTCCAGTCGTGCGGCCTCCTGGATATCCTTGGCCAGGTTCTGCCCTATCTTGGACGCTTCCTGGATCTTCTCGCGCGCTTCCTGCTCGATCTTATCGAGTCGTCCACGGTATTCCTTTTCAAGCCCCTCCAGATCCCGCTTCTTCTTTTCGATATCTGCAAACTCATGTTCGATCTTGTTCCTCCGGGCATCGATGACGCCCAGGATCGAAGCGAAAGCGAACTTCTTTAAAATGAAGAAGACGATCAGGAAACCCAATAGTTGGGTCGCCATCTCGGGGATATAACTCTTTATGACATTGAGATCCATATCATTCCTTTAAATCATCGTAGGGAACGGTCGCGACCGTTCCCTACACGGGTTAGCCTATCTTCCCCGACAGGTTGAACACCACGATCAAAGCGTAGATGGTGAGCGCTTCGATGAACGCGCAACCCGTGAGCATGCTCACGAGGATCTTCGCAGACGCTTCAGGCTGACGGGCCGTGGCTTCCATGGCCGCCGCGACGGCTTTTCCGAGACCTAGCGCCGAACCAAACGCCGCGAGACCCAAAGACAGCGGTAAAGAAATTGCTAGCATTGCATTTGCTTCCATTTATTTCTCCTTTTTTTAGTGTTGAGCGTGTTGCGGCTCCGCATGATCCTCATGCGGAAGCATCATCGCGATATAGATCGTGCTGAGCAGCGTGAATACGAACGCCTGGATCACGCCGACCAGTAATTCCAAGAATAAAAAGGGGAAATGCAGAGGCACGCCGAACGGCAGATGGAGGGGCTTGAGCATCGCGATGCCCATGCCCATGAACACGGCCAGCAGTATATGGCCGGCCATGATGTTGCCGTAAAGACGGAACGACAGAGACAGCGGTTTGATGAACTCGCCCATGATGTGCAGAGGAAACATCAGAGGCGCCACGAGCCATCCAAAGATGTCGCGCGGACTGCCGCAGAGATGATGCAGGTAACCGAGCGGGCCGTTCTTCGTAAGACCTATCCATTGGACGTAAAGGAACACGCATACGGAGATAGGGGCAACCGTGCTCAAGAATGCCATCGTGGAGTTCTGCATAGGAACAAGACCTAAAAGGTTCGAGACGAATATATAAATGAAGAGCGTGCCGACGAACGGCGTGTAGGCACGTCCGCGCGGTCCCATCACACCCTGCACGATGTCATCGAGACCGGAGATCAGTATCTCGAAGAACGCCTGCAGGCGGCCCGGGATAAGGCGGATGCCCCGTGAAACCGTTAAAGACAGCATCGTGATGAGGAGGATCACGATGGAGGAGTAGATGACCTTTTCCCACTGGAACAGAAAATCGGAAAGCGGGGACGGTGCAGCGGCCTTTGCTATCAACTGGACCCAGTTAATGATCTCGGGATGGCCCTGAGCTTCGTGCGCGGCCGCTTCAACGGTGGGATGTATCATTCTTCTCTTTTTCTTCTTTCAAGATCTGCTTCATAAGACGGAAAATTTCACGGCCCGAGGCCACAAAACCAAGCACCAAAAACGAAATCGTCGCCCAGGGATAAACTCCAAACCTGCGATCGACCCAGTCTCCGGCGAAGTAACCGACGAGAGGACCCAAAACGAGGAGTATGGGAACCGCTGTAAGTGCCCCTATTTGCTTGACTTGCGAATAGAAGGCCCCATTTTTTTCAGCCATAAAACTCACTGGACGCGGGTCATTTTAACAAGACAGGTTGGCGAAGTCAACCCAACCCCTTCCTCCTATCGGGGGTTTGACGTGGACGGGCTGGGTTTTTTCTCGATGAACTTACTATTCTTCTCGTCGAAGTCGTAAAGACCTTCTTCTAGTTTTTTGACATCCAATTTGAAGGCTTGCGCAAGCGCAAGACGCATCTCGTTCAATTGATTGGTCTCACCCTGGATCTGTTTTTTAAGCCGCGCGACCCATTCTTCCTGTGCCCTCAGAGCCTTCCATTTCTGGGCGGCTTCTGAAGCGGTTGGGATCGGAGCGGGCGGCGGTTGCGGCACTTTTTGAGCAGGAACAGCGGCGGTTGCGGCGGGTTTCTTCGACGGCTCTTCGGCTTGGGCGGAAAATACAACAGACCCGAGACTAGCGACTAGGGACGAGAGGCTAAAAACAAAGATCAAAAAATACTGGGGTCGCTGGCCGTTGGTCTTCATTTTTTCTCGTCTTTCGCCGCACGCGTATTGACCTCGTGGATCTCGTCCTTTATCTCTTCCAAAAGCTCGATGATCCGCTGGTTCTGGTAGTAGAGAGCCTTGATATCGTGCTGTTCATAGATCACATCGGAAGCCGCCAACTCATGGGCCTTTTGGGCCTTCTCTTCGGTCGTGGAAAAATCCTCCTCGGCCCGACAGGGCACAGAAGCCAATAGAAAAAAAAGCGCCCACACACACATTTTTGTCATCATTCTGTACCCGGGGTTTAAACCCACGTCTCCTTAGTCTAGTTTAACTCTTAACCTATTTAAAATCAACAGGTTATATTCTAACTAGCAGAAACGGTCTTTACCTGTTCCCACATCATGTCTTCGAAGAGCGTGACCAAAGTGACCAGGGCCCTTTCCGGTTCTCCTTCCTTGAAGACCCGGACACGTACCTCCAGAGGATCCGAATCTTCGATCACCTCGCGCTGCACGCGCCAGAAACCCTTGTTGATGGCATAGGGCGGCTCATCCAGCGGGGGGAACACCTTCGTCCCCTCCTTTTTCAGCTGAGCCTTGGTCCTATTCATATTGATGGTGCGCTCCATCTCGGACTGGGCGAGGTTGATCGCCGTGATGCGGTCCAGGTTTTCTGCCGTGGAATACATGGAATTTGAAAAAAGCTGCATGACCGGGACAAAAAGCATGGCAATAACGGTAAGTGTGATCAGGATCTCGATGAAGGTAAAGCCGCCGGAGGCGCGTTTCATAGCCCTATTATACAAAGCCACGGCCTCCCGCGTCAGCGATTTTTAGAGGCGCAATATGGTATTATTTGAGTGAAGGAAAGGGGTTAAAACGATGGTCATCGCCGTGTTCATCCTTGTCCATTGGTACCTGGCAGGGTTCTGCCAGACTTTCTTCCTCCACCGTTACGCATCCCACCGGATGTTCTCCATGCCGCTCATTTGGGAGCGGTTTTTTTATCTGGTGAGCCTGGTCTCCCAAGGCATCATCTGCATGCCGCCCAAAGCCTATGCCATCATGCACCGCATGCACCACGCCTACACGGACACGGACAAGGACCCCCACTCCCCCCACATCCATAAGGATCCATTCAGGATGGCTTTCAATACCGCGGTCGTCTTCTTGAATCTGTTCGCGGACCCGTCAAAAAGCGAGCCGAGGTTCGACGAGGATTGCCCGACATGGCCCGCCCTGGACCGTCTGATCGCCCGCCGCACTTTTCGTGTCCTATGGGCATTGGCTTTGGTCTGGTTTTATGTCTGGTTCTATGGACATTTCGCCTCCGCCCGCTGGGTGTATGTTTTTCTCCCGGTCCACTTCTACATGGGGCTCATCCATGGCACGGTCGCTAACTGGTGCGGACACCGGTATGGTTACCGTAATTTTGAAAGCAATAATTTATCCAAGAACCTGGCCTGCATCGATTTTTTCCTCATGGGGGAGTCGCTGCATAACAACCACCACTCAAGGCCCTGGCTCCCCAATTTCGCCGCCAAACCGTCCGAAATGGACCCCACCTACGAGATCTCAAAACTGTTCAGCCGGTTAGGGATCCTTCAATTCAACGAAAAATCGAGAACAAGATAGTTCGTGGTCCTGCGCAGGGCTCTTCTTCATGTCGTGGCCGGAGTCCTGCATCCTTTCTATTCGTTCTACGCGCGCACCATCCCGTTCCGGATGGTCAAGGGGGAACTGAATCCGGATCTTCTGGCGCCCGGGACCAACGTGATCTATGTCTTCTGGCATTCAAAAACCTTTCTCATGCTCCCTCTGTGCAGGGACTTGAACATCGGTGTTTTGACCCTGAAAGACTGGAAAAATGTCCTCTATGACAACCTTTGCCGGCTATACGGCTACAAGACAGTCCCCGTAACCAGCTTTGAGGGTGCGGCAGTCGAGTTAAAGAACCTGCTGGATAGCGGCTATTCCATCGCGCTGGCGCTGGATGGTCCCCGCGGACCGGCCGGAGTGCCCAAACGGGGGGCATTTCACCTGTCCAGGACCACGGGAAAACCTATTGTCGCTGTCCGGGTGGAATATACCCGGAGTGTCCGTGTACGCTCCAGGTGGGATCAATACGAACTCCCTCTCCCTTTCGCCGCGGCCACATTCTCAAATTACGGCCCCATTCAGGTAAGTGATGAAAATCTTGAGGAGACCGAACAGAGAATACTAGCCCACCTAGACCGGCCCTAAGATATATTCTTGGGTGCGGAAAAAACGGTCCAACCGGGAAGTTCTGGAAGGCTTGTCGCGGACCAGTCAGGAAATCGTTTCATAATTTTCAGGTCATCCGGCATATACCAAAACGGCGGCCCAAAAATGATCCACTTCATCCGCGCAGGCAAGCCGGCGCTAAAATAGTAGGGAGGCACCGGAAATCCGGATATCTCCCTCTCCCAAATTCCTATTCCGGAATGGTAAAATTTATTATCCGCCATGGCACCGGCCAAAGGAATTCCCGGGAAATAGACTTCTTCAGGATGCTCCAGCGCGAAACGCCAGGCCTTGTCCGCCACAAACCTCTTTTCATTCGGCGCAATGGGATTTTGGGACAACACCGGCCAATTTTGAGCCGCCGTCAGCAGGATCAGCGCAAAAATTGTGAGTGCACCGGAACCCCGCTTCCGGATCAAGGATAGCAGAGCGGAAATGAGCAAAAAACACAGCGCCAAACCGAGATTATTGGCCGCCGCTCCGATTTTTATCTTACCAAGAAACGACGAAGGCAGCAGGAAGATGCCGACCCACATAAATACAAACCAAGGATTGGAAGCAAGCCAGGAGGAAAACCCGCGCTTAAATAGACCGGCTTTAAGATCCTCATACAGACCCAGCAGAAGCAAGGCGCACGGAACCGCGATCGTCAGAAACAGCTGTCGAAGCACCGTCAAACTAGCTTCCCATTTATCGGGAAAAATCCAGGGGCTGTAAAAAGGAACTAGGATCATGTTCAGCCAGACATCGCGGACACCAAAAAAATAAATAACAGCCGCAGTCACGACGGCTCCAGACAATAAGAGGTGTCCCACATACCGTACGGCCTCGCGCCGGCCATGAGCGATCCAAACATAAAGGACCAGAGCGCCGACGACAGGAAGCATGGTCTGCTTCGCCCAGATGGACAACACCACGCAGACCGCGGAGAGCACCCGGCGTTTGTCCCCCCCGCCACCGGCATAGAGAAGCCCCGCCGCTGCCATAGCCAAGCCCAGCGCAGGAGCATCGGCATGGACCCAAAATGCGCAGAATTTGAGCGCGTCGAGTGTGCAGGACAAGATCCCGAAAGCCAGAAAAGCAAGGACACCCTCGCGCGTACCGTGCCACCGGTTCCTTCCGACAAAGATCAGGAGAGCCGGCACGAAAAAACAAGCAGTAGCGATGATCTGGGCTGCCAGCATGGCGCTGCTCGGAAGCGAAAAAAAAGCGGCTGGCCAATAAAAGCAAAAACCGACCGGTCCGTAGATCGGCGCCAGCAGAACGCCCCCGTCCAAAGAAGGGTATTTCAACCCGTGGAGCAGGCTCAGCGCCTGGGTCAGGCGCAGGTCGGAGAGCTGGTCTGAGTTCAGGCCAAATCCGACGGGAAATGGCTGAAAAAGGGCGTCCAAAAAAAACCAGGCTAAGAGGACGGCCGCGACCAGGATCATCCCATCTTGAAAACGCCGCATGTGCATGCCCTATTTTAACATAACCTCTCGTACCCGCATTCCCGGGCGGTACGCTCCAAAAGCCATTTACTACTGGTGGCTTTCTTGGTAGATTCGGCTGTGGCCATGTCCAAGCGCTCTGCGCCTTTCAAGATCCCAGCCGGCTGGGCCCTGCTGACAACCGCGGCGCTCTGTTTCGGCTATTTACTCTGGAAACAGCCGGCAAGCCCGGCCGGGCAGGTCCAGAAAGTCCCGAACTTCCGGATGCTGGACCATCAGGGAAGGTCGCACGAACTGTACTACTACCGTGATGCCAAAGCGGTCGTCCTATTCTGGCAGGGCAACGGCTGTCCCATCGTACGATTGAGCGTCTCCAAGATCGCTGAGCTTGAAAAAAAATATGCCCAGCGCGGCGTCCTGTTCTTTATGGTCAACGCCAATCCACAGGATGATCTGGACTCCATCTCCAGGGAAGCGGAAGAATTCCGCATCAGTCTGCCTATCCTCAAGGATGAGACCCAGTTCATCACAAGCTCCCTGGGTGTGGAGCGCACCGCCGATGCCGTCTTGATCGATCCAAAGAGCTGGACTGTGGCCTATCACGGCCCTCTGGATGATTCACTGGGATATGAGAGCCAGAGATCAGCCTCTTCCCACCGTTATTTGGATGAAGCGATCGATTCTCTCCTGCGCAAAAAACGGATAAAAAAACAGCGCGTCGAGGCGAAAGGATGTCTGATAGATCTTCCTGACAAAAACAGGCAGATATCCTATGAAAAAGAGGTAGCCCCCATCCTCCAGCAGAAATGTTTGAGATGCCACAACCCCGGCGGGATGGGCCCCTGGGCGATGACCGGGTACCCCCGTGTCAAAGGATGGGCCCGCATGATGGAGGAGGTGCTTCTGACCAAACGCATGCCCCCCGGTGGGACCGATCCGCGGTACGGCCGTTTTTTCGATGACCCTTCCCTGTCGACCGAAGAATCCAAGACCCTGCTTGAATGGATCCAAAACGGCTGTCCGCGCGGCCAGGGCGCGGACCCATTGGAAACCCCCCTTCCTCCCATCGAGGAATGGCCGTTGGGCAAACCGGATGAGGTGATCCTGCTTCCGGTCCAGAGCATTCCGGCGACCGGAATCGTGCCGTGGAAACTCCTAAGGATCGAAACTCATTTCGGCGGGGACAAATGGCTCAGGGCCGCAGAATTAGTACCGAGCAACCAGAAAATCCTGCATCATGCAACGGTGGATACCGGCAGACCCTCGCCGCAGTTCAATATGGAAACGGATCCCTCTCTGGACCGCATCGGCGTTTTTTTGCCGGGTCTAACAGCAGGTGTGTACCCAGACCAGACGGGAGGCTTTCTGGCAGAGGGTGATACGCTCCATTTTGTCCTTCACTATGTCACGACTGGGAAACCAGAGGAAGACCACCCAAAACTGGCTTTGTATTTCCACCCATCAAAACCACTCCATAGGATGCGCGTCGCTTTCTCGAATTTGCTCGAAATCAGAATACCGCCGAATAAGAGCGATTATCTCGTCAAGGGAGACAGGATCCGGTTTTCTAAGGACGTTTTGCTCTATACGATGTGCCCCCACATGCATTACCGTGCCCGCAGCTTCAAAGCCACGGCGCTGTACCCTGACGGGACGTCCGAGATCCTGCTGTCCGTACCCGATTATTCCTTCAACTGGCAGCGTGTTTATCGTCTCAAGGAACCCAAGCGGCTCCCGGCCGGAACAGTCATCGAGTCCGAAGCCGTCTTTGACAACTCCAAAAATAACCCACTCAATCCGGATGCCAGCCAGTGGGTCTCTTTCGGATTTCAAAGTTTTAATGAGATGCTTGCGCTGTTCGTCAACTACGTCGAACTGGACGACCACACGGATATTCATTAAGCTAGCCTCATGTATCCCATGGTCCATATTTATGGACACTCCTTTTATACGTATGACCTCATCAATGCCCTCCTCGCAGTCCCAGCGATAGCCGTTTATTTTTATTTTTCTTTGAGGTCTATCGGCATCAAGAATAGCCAGATCCTTATCTTCTTTTTTTTAGGTTATATCGTCGAGTATTTTGGCGGGTGGCTCATCCCTCTTTTTAATCGCATGGTCATCCTTCACCAGACCCAATGGTTCTACACCTGGGACAAACCCCCAGGACGCTACTTCCACAGCGTCCTGGTGGTCTACCTGCTCTACACGCTCGTGGTCTGCAAGATCTGGCGATGGCCTGTGTGGAAGATACTGGACCGGTGGATCATCGGGGTCCTGATGGCCAGCGCCATCGCCCGCTTCGGATGTCTGATACAAGGCTGTTGTGAAGGAAAACTCTGCGACCTGCCTTGGGCCATCCGCTTTCCGGCGCAACCCGATATTGCCAGGTATCCGACGCAGGTCTTCATGATCGTCCTGGAATCGGCCCTGACGTTCTTTCTTTGGCGTTTGGGCAAGAAAATAAAGTACGACGGACAGGTCTTCTGGGTGGGTATTTTGGCCTATTCCATCTATCGCTATCTTATCGAATATCTGCGCACCAACCCCGTCATCTTTCTCGGCCTCACGCATGCCCAGCTTTTTTCCTTGGTCTGCGCCGAACTGGCGTTGGGCGTTCTGATCTATAACCGAAGGAAGCGCGCCTAAGAATGGAAGACGAGCGGATCCAGTCCCCCGCTTGCGGGCGCATCCTCGAGATCGCATCGACCGAATGGGATCCGGGTGTGAAGGGGCCACTGACACGGATCTCGATATTTCTTTCACTGTGGGACGACCACACGACGCGCGCGCCTATTGGCGGACGCATCGATGAAACCCGCTATTCTCCAGGAAAATTTGGCATCGCGCTCTTCAAAAAAAACCTGACAAAAAATGAGAACAATCTCATAGGGATCGAAGGAAAAACGGCCCGGCTTGCCGTACGGCAGATATCCGGCCGGATCGCCCGTCGCATTCTGTGCGCTTGTCGCGTCAATGACAGTGTCGAGCAGGGGCAAAAACTGGGCGCCATTCAATTTGGTTCCTGCGTCCAGCTCTATCTACCCACCGATGCGAGGCTTTGCGTAGCGGTCGGCCAAAAAGTGTGGGGCGGAAAAACCACCATGGCGTTTTTTAAGCGATGATCCTGATACCCAATATACTTACCTTGATGAATCTGCTTTGCGGCGGGGCGGCTATCCTCCTTGCCAGGGAGGGCGATTGGACCCGCGCCTGTTTTCTCATCTTGGGTTCCGTATTTTTTGACACAGCCGACGGCTGGGCGGCCCGCCGCCTTGGTCGGGTATCCAGATTCGGCGGCTTTTTCGACAGTGTGGCTGATTTCGTCTCGTTTGGGTTGGCTCCCGTTTTCATCTTTCACGCCGTCGTAGGAAATCTAGGTCTCTCGGCCGTTTTTGGTTTTATTTTTTACGTCCTGGCAAGCGCATTCAGACTCCTTCGCTTCCACTCAGAAGGGCAGTCGACAGACTCCGGTAAGTTTTATGGACTCCCGACGACGGCCAGCGCGCTCATCTTCGTCAGCAGTGTCTGGCTGGCCCCATCGCCCTGGACCTTATGGATCCTGTCGCTTCTCATGATAAGCCGGATCCCGTTTGCGAGACTTTTTAACTAGCTAACCGGACGCGAAGACGCGTCTTATCCAGCGCGGATTGGCCGAAGACAGGGCCAAAGACAGCGTGATATGGACATACCCCCACAAAGCCACCTGCGTGACCATCTGCGGGTACGTCAACCCCACCATAAACGGACGGCCCCACAGCCACGTAAAAAGACAGGAGAACGCGCCCGTCACAACGGCCGTCCACGCGAAGTAGGCCAGATGCGACGGCCCCGCGCCCCTCATGGCGGTCTTGAGAGCCGGGAAAAGGATCCAGAAAATAAAATGATACATCATGACGTAGTGGGTCTCGAACTTGTATTGAAGAGAGAGTCCCACCAGGACAAGCGCCAGAGCCTCCATAAGCACATAATCCAGGAAACGGCTCCGTTCCATAGAAGAACGGGCCCTGAAAAGAAAATAAGCCATCAAAACCAGGGACACGGCCCACCCCGCGGCGAGAAACCAGGCCGGAAACACGTTTGAGATCGACAGGTTACTCCGAGCGATCACGTAATAGGTAAACAAATTGAAAAAGAAACGGGAGACATCCAGGCGGTCCCATCGTTTTTGGGAGTCTCCGCTGAACGTGTTGGTGGCGTAGGCCTCGTTCAAGGCGTGGTGAAGACCGAAGTAGACATCGATGCTGGGCTTCACAAAAAAAACAAGCAGTCCGGTCACCGAAAGAAGCGCGGCGAACGGCGGGCGGCTGGCGGTCTGCCCCAGTACTTGGCGTATCTGCTTTCCGGAGAACAGGAGGGCCAGCAGATAGTGCCCCATCACGATGCTGAAATAGACCGCTACATAATTCGGCAAGCTGAGCGAGCGCCAAAGAACAAAGACCACAAGAATAGACGCTAAACGCAGACCTGAAAAAATAGGCACAGTAAACATATTATAATATTATATAATATTGTTAAAACTTATGTTGTTCAATTCGCTTCAGTTTTGGGCTTTTTTCGCCCTCGTCTATACCCTGTACCGGGTAAGCGGCCATCGCTGGCAAAACCGGCTCCTGCTGGGGGCCAGTTACCTCTTTTATGGCGCCTGGGACTGGCGTTTTCTATTCTTACTGGCCGCCTCGACGGTCGTGGATTTCATCTGTGCTGCCCATATCCACCGCTCGGACGCGCCGAGGGTCCGGAAGTTTTACCTGTGGGTCAGCATCGGCTTTGGTCTGACCGTACTGGGCTTCTTCAAGTACTTTAATTTCTTCGCTGAAAGCCTGTCGCGGCTAGCGGAATTTTTTGGCCTTCCCCTGCACCCACTTCTGCTCAACGTGGTGTTGCCCGTCGGCATCTCCTTTTACACATTCCAGACCATGGGTTATGTGATCGACGTCTACCGGAAAAGGACGCCTCCGGCTGAAAATATTTTTGATTTCGCCCTTTTCGTGTCTTTCTTTCCCCAGCTTGTCGCGGGGCCCATTGAAAGGGCCGGGCATCTCCTCCCCCAGATCCTCGCGCCGAGGACCATCACGCGTGAGGGCCTCAAAACAGGCGCGTATCTTATTTTTTGGGGGCTCTTCCAAAAACTCTTCGTGGCGGATAATCTGGCGGGTCTTGTGGACCCCTTTTTTGCTTCCGCCGCTCCTTACAACGGCGTCGGGGTCCTGCTTGCCGTTTACGCCTTCTCCTTTCAGATCTATTGTGACTTTGCGGGCTATTCGAACATCGCCAGGGGTCTGGGACTCTTTATGGGCTTCGATCTCATGGTCAACTTCAACCTGCCTTTTTTTTCACGGAATCCGCGCGAGCTATGGGAGCGGTGGCACATCAGTCTCGCGCAATGGGTACGTGACTACGTCTACGCGCCAACCCGCAGTGTCCTGGCCACGATGGCGCTTGTTGGGCTTTGGCATGGGGCGGCCTGGACGTATATCCTTTGGGGCCTTTACCATGGCACCCTGCTCGCGCTGCATCGGGCTCTGGCATCCGTTCGTAAACCTTCTGAGAGGTTCACCGTTCTCAAGATACTTGGTTTTTTTCACCTTTGGTGCCTCGGAGCCCTCATCTTCCGCTCCGGGTCGCTTACCCAACTGGCGGAGATGCTCAGCGGCCTTCTTTTTCGGTTCACTCCGCAAGCGGGCTCCTGGAAGACCGTCCTTTCCCTGGCCTACTTCACATTCTTTCTTTTGGCTGTCGAGACCGTCCAGTTTAAGAAAAAGGACCTCCTGGTCTTTAGGAAGTGGCCCTTGCCCGTTAAAACCATCTTTGTTTTGTGCGCTCTTTATCTGATGCTTTATGTGGAGATCCTCGGAAAATTTTCGGATAACGGAGGAAGCCGTGCCTTCATCTACTTCCAGTTCTAAGACCGGCTGGTTCATCACAGCGCTTCTTCTGCCCGTTTCCCTGGTCCTCTTCTTTCTTATCGGGGAGACTTATCTTCGGCTGAGTCTTTTTGGGCCTGAGGCGGTCATTCACTTCAACGATTATCTTCCCGCCATCATCCAGCACCCTGCATGCCGGGTCGAACGGGACCAACACACGTTGACCGGGCTCAAGGCAAACAGTACCGGCATGCTGAAAGGCCGGCCATTCCAGACCAACCGTTTCGGATTTCGGGATCTAGACAGACCGCTGCGGAAGACCCCCGGCACGGTCCGCATCCTTGTTTGCGGCGCCTCCATCGGCATGGGTGCCGGAATAGGCCAGGAAGAAACTTATCCCAGGGTCCTCGAACATCTCCTCAATGGTTCCGGCGGCTCCGGACGATACGAAGTTATCAACTTGAGTATGGCGAACTTTAATATCGACCGGATGTTCCATGCGCTGAAAACATACGGGCTTCAGTTTGAGCCCGATATCCTCCTTCTGGAGGGACAAGACTACTACCGATGGAGCGTTTATGTCCGGAACTACCCATACCCCAAAGTTCTCGGAAAGGGAGTCTGGGAGACCGCTATCACGGACCCGGCCTCGGTCTCTTTTTTCTATCAGGCCATCCACAATGATTTTCTTCCGCGTATGAAGAAGTCCGATTCCCTCCAAGGAGGAGGTTCTTTCCTTACTCAGGAAGAGATCAAAAACGCTCTGCGCGGTATTCAAGAGCTGGCGGGCGGGAGAAAGGTCTTTATGATAGACCTGTTCCCTATAAGCAGTTCTATTTTATACGATGCAACTCCGGATAAGGATGTCGTCAAAAGGTTCGCGGCCGCTCATGGATTCGAATACATAGGCATCGACCTTCAAAGGATAGGCTCCGGTATCAAAGACAGGGTCCTTTACGCGGGGGACCGTCATCCGAATCAAAAAGCGAACCTCATCATCGCTCAAACGGTCTATGAAGCGCTGGAGCCTATCCTCCGGTCCAAACCAGAGACTGATACGACCTGACCCCGTGGGAAATTAGATCAGTTGCATGGATTAAATGGGGGGCACATGCAGGGATCTTCCGCATTGCAGGTACCCGCCCCGTCACATTGACCATTGCAACCAGGGCATCCTGTGCCTGCAGTCGAGAATTGGCAGGCGCCAGCACCGTCGCAGTTGCCTGTCATGCACGTTGTCACGGGGCAATCACCCGTCGGGTCAGTGTTAATAGCATCAAAAACGCAGGCGCCGGAGCCGTTGCAATTCCCGGATTTACAGACGGTATCACAGTCATTCGCCGGATCGGTGCCATTGGTGACGTTACCACACGTTCCAGAGCCGTTGCAGACCGTGCACGCCGCGGAACAGTTCATTCCATGCAGGTTGTTGCCGATATACGTTGAACAAGCGCCGGAACCATTACAATCCGTGCAGGTGGCGCAATCAGTGCCGCTGGCATCATTAGCACAGGTATTGATACCACTGCAACTCACGCATGTACCCGTACAGTTCATTCCATCCAAGCCAGCAGTGATATAGGTGGCACAAGAGCCGGAGCCGTTACAATCCGTGCAGGTGTCGCAATCCGTTCCTGCGGCCGTGTAGCTGCCACAGGTGCCGGTGGTGCATGACCCAGCACAAGTACCGGCGGCAGGACAAGCTGTGCCATTGGATTTGTTGTCAGCACACGAGCCTGAGCCGTTACAGGTCTTACAAGTGTTGTTGGCGCATGTCGTGCCATTGCCCAGGGTCGTGCAAGTGCCAGCGCCGTCACAGATGACACACCCGGCGTCGCCGCCGCAGGAGGTCCCATAAGCAGCTATACCGCTATTACAACCGCCGCATCCGTTGCAGGTATCCGGGCCGGTGTTGCAGGTGGTGTTGGTGTTGTCGTAACAGTTCATGCCTTGTACACCGTCAGCGATGGCGGTAGCGCAGGCTCCGGCCCCGTCACAATCGTAGCAGGTGTTGCAATCTGTGCCGGCGGCGACGTTTGAGCCGCAGCCGCTTGCGCCGTTACAGGCCTTGCAGACACAACATTGGATACAAAGGGTCGTGCTGTCGGCGGCGGTGCGGAGCTCCGTGATATGGGAGCCGCGGATAGAGGTCGTATCGGCCGTCACGGTGTCAGCCCAGCTGTCGGCGGCGATGCAGGCATCGTAACCGGCAACGGCATCGATGTCGTCTAACTTGTCTCTTAATTCAGTGACATGGACCGCACGGATACTCGTCGTATCAGCGGTAACGGTGGTGTCGGTCCAAGTGGCGGAGGAAAACCCATAGTTGGTGCGCTTGGAGTTTACCGCCGTGCGCAGTTCATCCACATGGACCTTGCGGATGGAGGTGGTGTCGCTAGAAAGGGTGGGGTCTGTCCAGACGGCAAAAGCGGATGTGCTGAGAGTGAGGGCTGTGGATAGTGCGCACAGGATGGCGGCTATCGGTCTAGAATACATTGTATTGTAATTGAAGGGTCTTTTTGACCTCGTTCACGACGCCCGTGCACGTAATAAGCGATTCGGAAGGGTCGAACGTGACCGAGTAAGCTCCTTCGCCTAACGGATGAAGGACGGGATCGCCTTGGGCATCCACAGTATCCAGGCGGACTCCCAGACGCAGCTGGTAAAGCGCGTGCGCGATGCCGGCCTCGGCCAGGTACCGGGCCTTTGTCTCATCGAGGATGGTATCGACCGAAAAATTCACGGATGAGGATAGTTCCGCCAGAGAAGCTCCTATCAGGGCCATCGTCAGCATGACCACGACGACCGTGATCAGCGCGATACCACGTTCATTGGACATGGAGCATGAAACCTGGTTCCTCAGAGATGGCTTCCTCGGAATCCTTGTACGTCCCTTTGATAGTGAGTATTCCCGATGAACCCTTGAGGACCAGCTTCCCTTCCTTCCGAAGCAGGAGCGCCTCCTCATCAGGGGAAGAGGGTTCGATGGAGCCGCTGACAAAATTGCTCACGTTGACCGTCGCGCTTTTTTTGCCGCCCACCGTCAACGCGCGGACATCGAAGGATTGGCCGAGGTCCACGGACGAGTCCTTCTTATCCACTTTGACGGCATCCTGTTCCGCCGGCACGCCGGAGGGGAGCCAGTTGGACCCGTCGAACCAGTTTTGCTGGTCCCCTTGAGCGGTCCAGTTCTTATCAGCGGAAAAAGCCCTATCAGACCAGAGACCAGCGACTAGCGACCAGAGACATAAAACAAAGAATAGCGGCACCTTATTTGTCTTTGGCGCTTTTTTGTCGCTAGTCACTAGTCGCTTGTCGCTTGTCATTCTCATGGTCTCACAAACAGTCCGGCGCCGTTGATGGTCATTTCATTGACGTAGAGGACCACGTTGCCTTCCATCACAATGGTGTCCTCCGTGTCCTCGTCGTCGTCATAATCATGGATCCCGTCCGGGCCCAATAAGAGCAGGTTCACTCCCAGATCCGTCGACATCTTCGGATAATCCGTGAAAACCGAGTGTTGCGGGGGATACTCGACGTCGATCTTTTTGATGAGGGGTTTGGAACTTCCGATGTGCTCAAATTCCACCGTCACGCGCATCGAATCACCGGCCTGCGGCAGCATCTCGAACTGCAGCACATCATTATTGGCGATGCCCGACAGGTTCGTGACCATCAACGCTCGGATGGTCTTGGAATCCGGTATCGGCAACTTCATCCCCTTCCTCAATGTGAGGTAGCCGGTACGCAGCGGCGCGTTGCGAAGATTCACGAAACGGGATAGTTTCTGCGTCTGCTTGCCTAACCCGGCCTCGATATCCACCTGTAAGCCTGTGATGACCTGCAGGTCGGCCGGGTCCACCCACTCACTGTCGGTCAGGGGTTCGTTGTTCGTCGTGAAATAGCTGAAGTCCACTCGCAGGATCTCCACATCAAAAAAGTTCTTCGAGAGGCTTTCGATCTTTTCCCCGGAATCCATCATCAGTTCCTTCGAACCCTCATTCCAAAAGACCTTACGGACCGAATCCGGTTCCGTCACAATGTCCGGATGGTAGAAAAAACGCAGTTCGCTGCCCTCAGGCACCGATAAACCAAGCTTTACCAGCGTTTTTTCCTCGTCCTCCAGCGGCACCTTTTGCACGGGCACCAGCCTCCATCGGTTGGTTTCGGGCAGGCGTATCTCGCCTATCGGCATCGGAGCGCCGTCCTTCAGTTTCCTGTCGAGCGTGTAGACGAAGTCGCGCCCTTCCGAAACATGCGTCCCATCCACCCACGGCGGCACGAATTCCATGCGCGTCCGTCCGGCAGCCGTGATCTCCAAGCTGTCCTTCATGCCGAAAGTCTCCGTTGAACCGCTGATCACCTTGTCCATAGTCTCGGCCAGCACCTTCTGAAGAGACAGTTGGTCACGGCACCAGCTCCAACTGTCCAGCGCCCCATTGACCGCGAAATAGACGGTAGACACGATGATGACAATAAGCGCGATCGAGACCAGCAGCTCAATGAGAGTAAACCCGGATCTGCTGTCTCCAGTCTTCATCAGTCCTTGCTCTCCCTTAGCATCAGCGTTCCGACGCCGGTGGCGCCCGTACGGCCGAAAATGACCTTCCCCTTCGAGACCTTCAGACCGAACTTTGAAACAGCTGATATCGTCACCGTCTCGGCCTCATTGTCCCCCAGGACTATCCTGGCCACGCCTTTCTTGAATAGGATGGGCTTACCCAACTCCGAGAAGAAGACGGAACCGTTCTCGTTCTCTTCCTGCACAAGGATGGTGATGGTCATCTCACTCTCTTCCTTGATGCGCTTACCGTCCTTGTCGACCAGCTGGATCTCGACAGAAGCGGCACCCACAGGCGAGGAGGTGTTGGAGATCACGATCGTCGCGTCTTTCACCTCGAATTCGTCCGACTCCGTCTCGAGGTTGTCGGCGACATCCTCCACTTTCAAATGGTATTTTCCGGCCCCGCCCGAGGGCACGACGAATTTCTTCTGGCCCTTGTCAGCCTCTGAGAAGGTCGCCTGGGACTGGATCTCAAAAGGGGGCACGGCCGTCAGCGAGACGTTCCCTGCAAAATTCTCTATCGGCAGTCCATCCTGTCCCAGCATGGAGATGGTGATCTCCATGTTTTCACCCGCATAGAAGAAGCTGCGCGAAAGCGAAGGAGGTTTGACGGTGACCGCTACCGATTTGGGCACAAATTGCACAGGAGCACTGACCCCCTTCTTCTCAGGATGAGCGGAATCGGACGCTTGGATATCGATCATGCCCCATCGGTTGTAGGCGGTGTTCATCGTGACGGCTCCGTTGGTGAACGAACCGGCCGGCAGGTCCACGGGGTTGAAAGCACCTCCGGAGGTGCTGGCCGGATTTACCGCGACCGGTTCTATCAGGGCAGGCCCTTGGTAGTTAGGGGTCCCCTGGCCGTCCTTTCCGAGGGCCTTGATACTTACCGGGAAGTTCTTTCCGACTATCTGCACGGGATCCGCCGTGACTTCAAAGGATTCCGGCAGAAAAAGGATATCGCCTGAATAGCCGACTTGCGCCGAGTCCGCCTGGTCCTGCGCTACCAATTTTACAACGCCTGCATCCGGATAGGAAACCGTCACATCCGCGGCACCCAGAATAAAGCCGGCCGCGTTGTCCGGGGCAAGGAACTTGGTACCTGTCTGGGGTGTCACGTACTGAACATAAAGGTTTATTCCGCCTGTATAACCGGTGTTCGTGCCGCCATAGCCGTCCATGGCCGCCACATGCACCACAAACGGCTCTCCGGCAGTCTGCACGGGGTCGGCTGTCACCGTGAAGAACTCCCCTTCCGAGACCACTTTTTGCTCTTGGTTGGCGTCCGTCCAACCGCGGTCCGGGTATTCATTGACGCTGAGCGTGGGTTTTCCCTCCCCAAAATCCTTGTAGAAGAACGCCACCTGTTGGGCTCCCTCCGACAGGATGACCGAGGTAAGCGGCACCCAGTCGTTCTGGTCAAGAGAGAACTCTCCATTCTGGGCAGAAGAGCGCAGCTCCAGCGTGATGTCGTGCCAGGCGGTCTGGGGTTCAGAATTGGCGCTTTGCAGTTGGACCGTGATGAGCCCGGAGGGGTGGCCATTGACCAACGTCTGGGGAGAGGTCGTAAACTGCAGTTTGTCCACGTAATGCACGACCACCTCATCCACCAGGGAATCTGCCTGCTCATCCAGGCTGTAGCCGCCCGCGAAGCCCACCTGGCTCATGGAGTTTACGGTCGGGTCGATAAAATGAAGGTTTTGCTTGGTCGGAATAAAGGGCGACTGCGGGCTCGACGCAGGCTCTGCATACAGGTCATAGAGATGGGTCGAAAAATCGAGTTTGAGGAGGATGCGGTACCAGGTGCTGGAACTGTAGGCCTTTCCGGTGTCTATCCAGGAACTGCCGTCGGAGACCATGATATTTCCCGTGGAGCCGAAATTCACCGCCGCGATGCCGCTTGTGGGGACATCCCTCGGGTCGACCCCGGTGGGCGCCTTCACGACATATTCGACCCAGGTCGGCGAAAGATTGCCGTAGCTCGCAGGACGCACCACGCTCGCAGGAGTCTCTGCACCTGAGAGCTTCAGGGCCTTTCCGCCGCCTGTGGAGGTCTCGCCGGACTGGACCATGGCATCGACGGGGTTACCGGCAGAAACAGCCCATGAATCCTGGCCGCTGATGGTGGCCCCATCGGTCAAGGAATCAAAGGTCTGCTGGTAGGTCTCGCTGATGGCCCAGACGGAAGAAGATGCGAGGAAAAAAGAGGCCACAGCTACGCCGATGGAAAAACATTTGGCCGCTTTCCTGTAGACCACCCCCCACCTCCTTTTTCCATGAAACGTCCTCAGTAGTTCAGAGGATTCTTATGCATCAAGGACAACCGCAAGCGTTACATACACAACCATCCGCGCCGCAACATTGCTGAGTACCTGTACAACAAAATTCCCCCCCGCAGTTGGGAGTATATTCGCAAGCTCCCGCGCCATCGCAATTGCCTGAGTAGCAGGTGCTGGCAGCACAATCACCCGTCGGGTCTGTGCCGGCGGCATCAAAAGCGCAGCTGCCGGAGCCGTTGCAATTGCCAGTTTTACAGAAGGTATCACACTCATTGTTTGGATCGGTGCCGCTGGTGTCGTTAACGCAGGTCCCGGAGCCATTACAGCTTTGGCAAAGGCTATTGCAGTTCATTCCATTTATTCCATTACCGATAAAGGTGGAACAGGAGCCGGAGCCATTGCAATCCGTGCAGGTGGCGCAATCAGTGCCGCTGGCATCATTAGCACAGGTATTGATACCACTGCAACTCACGCATGTACCCGTACAGTTCATTC
>Ga0247727_10004081_pt1 | contig 31392 bp, 19 predicted proteins | sample WisWelCaveWW1625_FD_202498 | JGI IMG/M metagenome (GOLD analysis project Ga0247727, IMG submission 202498) | Biofilm microbial communities from Wishing Well Cave, Virginia, United States - WW16-25 | ecosystem: Environmental > Aquatic > Deep subsurface > Groundwater > Cave microbial mat | place... | reverse complement strand
TTTGTTATCACGTATTTGAAAAAGGCAGGAAAAAAAGAGAGTTCGGTTGCTTCGCGGCTGAGTTGCAGGTCTAAAAATGAGGGCATTAAAGTATGCCCTATTCCTCCCTCTCCGTTTCATTCAAAAAATTCGGTTTAATGTAACAAAATAATGTTGCCAAAACAAGAATAAATTATTAAATCCTCGAGTTCTTAAATCTCCGAAAGCTTAACATGATTGAAGAGAGTGGATGAATCCTGAGCGGCTTCCAAGATTTTTATGAGAAGTCAAGCGTTAGTGAAATCGCTCAGGTTGGCCTTTCTTTTGGCATGTTTGTTTTCTAATTTACTGACCAAGACCAGTCGATTTGCAATCCGTAACAAGCCAACAGGAAAAAAAGTCGGTGTTTTAGCTAAGTACTCCATTTCAAAATTAATGGTAGGGTTCGGTTGCCTTCATGGTGAGCGGAGTCGAACCATGAAGCCTCACCCTTCGACTTCGCTCAGGGTGAAGAAACCCTACACCTATTTTCGAAATGGTGTACTTAGATTCCAAGGAACACTCCTCACATTCTGAAAATTCAGCAAAAATCTTAGAAATCTATTACTGATTTAATGAGAGAATAGGGTATTTTGGGGTGTCTTAGTATAGGGACCACTGAGAATAAAATATTGAAAATCACGAAAAATGCTGATAAAAGTCTTGACAAATTTGACTTACTTAATTAAAATGAGAATAATCTCCATTCTCAGTATGATTTTCACCGTGATTTCATTTCCTATTAACTACATCTAGCACGATCTTTTGATTTGCCATCTTTGAGGGATGGAGAAAAATCAAATTTTTCATTAACTCATTTTAGGGAGGCGCCATGAACAAAAACGTATGGTGGAAAGGTGGTCTTACTCAAATTCCGTTAAGCTATCTTTTAAGTATTTTCATCATTTCAGTTCTGCTTTCTGCCTGCACCGGTAAGCTGCGGAAGATTGAGGTGGTTGATATTAGCATTGACGACTCCAAAGGAGGCAATAACGACGGCAAGGTAAACCCAAGCGAAGAGATCGAATTAAGCGTTCAACTAAAAAATACCGGTGAAGAAGAAATTCCTGCAAGCGAAGTGACAATATTTACAAGTCAGCCCGGAATAGAAATTATCGAAGGTACTGCTCAATTTCCCTCAATAAAACCAGCAGAAAATGCATTATCGGAAAATACTTTCTCAGTTTCTATTGGGGAAGCAGTGCAAGTGACCAATGCTGCTTTTTACTTCGAGGGAATAAGTGGAGCAGTTATGAAAGGCACGTTTCCTTTAGAAATTTCCCAAGAGCCCCAAGAATTTTCTGTTGAGATAATTCGCATTATCATTGATGACTCCTTGGGCGGTAACAATAATAAAAAGCTAAACCCGGGTGAAACAGTCAATTTGCAGATTCAGCTCAAAAATATCGGAGTTGATACTATCCCGCCAAGCGGTGCGATGCTGTCTACCAGTAGGAGTGACATACATACCATTAACGCTTTTACCTCGTTTTCAGAGATACTTCCCGGACAAACGGTTTCTTCAGCACCATCAGCCCCCATAGTCGTGGCCATTGATGATACCGCCAAAGCTGGTATTTTCATCTGGAAATTAGAATCTATAACCGCGGGGGTACCTTATACTGCAGAAGTGGCTGGCCAGATCTATGAACAGATATATGCCTGTCTTGATACATGCGCGGTCATCCGCGGTGTGCTAAATGCACCCGATATACTGCTGATACGCTTGGCCATTTGTAACGATTCCGGGGACAACCTATCATCCGTGTTGGTCACGATTGCGGAGGAAGATGTTTGGATTTGCGGAGACCAATCGGATGATACCCGGAATATTCCTTTTGACGCCGTTGCAAACACAGTCGAGTACGGGCTTATTCTTGATACTCAATGCGCTCTGCCACATGAAAATTCTCCTGCAAAGGAATTTAGATACACAGTTTCCTTAGGAAGTATAACAGGCTTTCACTGTTTTTATTTTTACGGCGAGATTTTTGAGGGTTCGACTTTTAGAAATGATTTTGAACTCGGTTGCACAATCATTGTACCAGCGCCTTAGAATGAAGAGAAAAACATTAGCAACAGGCGCTGAATAACCTATTACAAATTTAATAGAGCAGAAATGAGATCGTGGTGTGCAATAAATTTCATTGGCGACAGGAAGCGCCTTATTTTAACAACAGCGATCCTGTCATTTTACATGCCCATCGCTCATGTCAATCAATGGCGAACCTTCTTACAACAAGAAAACATTTCGAGTATCGTTTTTGACTCGCAAAATAAGACCATATGGATGGGGACTTATAATGACTACCTGTGGAGACATGATGGAAAGGATTTCACCAAGTTTGATTTATCCGGTTCGACTGTCAAAACCCAGTTCAATATTGCCATTGATGGAGAATCAATTTGGGTTGGAACCGATGGCGGTCTACTGCTTTTTGAGCCAGATCGTGGAGTAACAAAATCATTTCATCGTAACGATGGGCTGGTATCCGACTCAGTATCTGTTCTGTTCATTGATCTATGTGGCAACTTGTGGTATGGAACTCCAGGATTTGGAATTGGAAAGTATGATGGTTTGAATTGGTATCGTTATGATACCAGCGGTCAATACATATGGAATTCGGACCAATGGGATACCTTAAGTAGTTGTTCCTCTGGTAACTGCCCTTCAGATAACCACATCAATGCTATCAATGGGGATTCGCGCGGCAACAAATACTTTGGCACCGCAAGCAAAGGCTTAAGTTTTGTGGATAGCTCAGATACCATCTGGACTAACCTGACCCTTACCGATGCTGATACTTCGGGCAAACATGCTGTGCAAGCGATCGGGATTGATAGATTTGATCACAAATGGCTTGGCACTTTGGAAGGCATCTGCGAATTGGATGCGAATAACGCCGTAGTTCGTTGTGAGACTGCAACTCCCAGAGGCTTGGTGGACGATAGGGTTAATGCAATCTGGATTGACGAATTCAACAACAAGTGGATCGGCACAGAGAATGGCATTAGCTTACTCGATAGCACGGGCACGCGTTGGACATCATTTACGGCCGAAGCGCAAGGTCTCGGGCCTGCTTCCAATAGTATTTTAAACATAACCGGAGACAGTGATGACAATATTTGGTGTGGCTTTGTAAAAGCCTTTGGGGTCAGCAAATATAATAACAAGTGGGCACATTTGACTACCGAAGATAGCCTTTCAAATAATCTGGTTAGAACATTTGACAGGGATTCCAAAGGCAATTTATGGATTGCCACTGACCAGAATGGGATTGAGGTTTTTAACGGAAAATCTTTTATACATGATGTGCCACCCTGTGAATGGCCGTCGCCCAGGGAACGGCCGTTTTTTGTTACTACTATAACCAGAGGCAAAAGTGAACGTCCAGGCCGCGTTTGGGTCGGTACCGAGGGATGCGGCCTTTTAGCTATGTATCTTGATGGCGACACCTTGCAAATTGAGAATGCTTTTCGGAGAAATAACGCTGCTCGACTTCCAAGTAATCTGATCTACAGTATCGCCAGTCAGAACGATACTTTAATTTGGATTGGGACCAATCGCGGTCTGTGTCGTCTTTCTCTAGATTCACAACTGAATTTTATAAAATGTGAAACCATATCCGTAGATAGTCTTGATAGCCTTGGTCTATCTGGCTTTGTTCTCTCGGTGGTTTTGGATAGTTTCAAGCACGTTTGGGTGGGGACCTCTCAAGGCCTTGGGAAATTTGATGGTCAGAATTGGACTATATACGATAATGTCCCTGAATTCCTTAATAAAAGCATCAATGCTCTCTCAGCAGATAGTAGCGGTGCAATTTGGGTGGGGACCAATTTTGGTATTTCTCGTTTTTCACAAAATAAATGGACTACCTTTACCACTGCACAAGGACTTCCCAACAATAGTATAACAGTTATTGCGACGGACCCTCAGGGTACGGTGTGGTGCGGTACACCAGGCGGTGCTGCTGCGTTTGATGACTCAAGTCAGACTTGGACTGCTTTTACTGTTGATGATGGACTCAGCGATGATTTCGTTACCGATATCACCTTTGCTTCCCAAAACGTTGTTTGGTTTTCTACTTTCGGCGGCGGATTGAGTCGCTACCACCGTACCGATGTTGCTCCCGAAACCCAGCTTTTGACCGACTTCGATGTCACGTCCGAAAACAACGTGACCTTCCAGTTCACCGGCTTTGATTTAAACACCCCAACCAGCCAACTGCGATACAGTTACAAACTGGATTACGAGAACTGGTCCAAACCCTCGTTCGATACGTTTCGAACCCTGCCAATTGCGAAAGCTGGACGCCATACGTTCTATGTGCGTGCCATCGACAAAGACGGTAACGTGGATGCTTCCAAAGAAATGTTAAGATTCACAAAAGTAAGCCCGGATACTGGCGGTGCGGTTGAGGTTCAAAAATACGGTTCGCTGTGGTTGTATATTCCCCCTAATTCTATACTTGGGGGACAAGCCATCACCGTCACTCCGATGGATTCCGGCTCGATTAAAGCAGACGGTTTCACTGGAATTGCCTATGATCTCACGCCGCATGATCTGGTAATCGATCCGCAAAAGAAAAATAAACCCTTGACCCTGAGAATATTTTATGGAGAAAACATTGCTCAAAAATTTGATGAACGCCGGCTGCGGATTTACCAACTGGCGAGCGATAGCACCTGGACTCCCTTGGGAGGTTCGGTGGACAAAGATACCACCGCCGTTACCACGACCATAAAAAATTTGGGGACGTTTGGACTGTTTGAAGCTCAACCCGACTCTGGTCTCGGAGGCCGGGCCACAATTACAAAAGTAGCGGCGCAGCCGCGCATTCTTTCCCCCAAAGGCGGCGGGTTTTTAGAAAAGGTGACCATTTCATTTGATCTCAGCAAACCCACTGAGGTTACCGCCAAAGTGTATAATCTGGCCGGCCGGTTGGTGCGGGTGTTATGTGAAAACCACCCCATGAATTCCGGCCGCAATGCCATAGACTGGGACGGCCGCGATGACGAGCAAAACGTTTGCGCAAGTGGACTGTATGTGGTTACTATTCAAACAGAAGCGCACCTGGCCACCAAGACGGTGGTTATTTTGAATAAATAACAAGACTATTGTAAAAAATCAAAATCGTGCGTGCACTTAAGGCGAAATTTACTTAAAATCATGCCTATATTAGAATTTTTACAATAGTCTTGTAAATAAATCACAAATCTCAAAAACCAAATTTCAAACAAATTTCAATGACCTAAACCAAAAATTCCAAACCAGTTTATGCAGGATATCGAAATGAGAAACAGGCTGTTTCGGAAAATGGCTCTTTGAATTTGAGATTTGTTTGTTTTTTGGTATTTGAATTTTGGAATGTCAGTTTGGGTGGTGGTGAATAAATAGTATAGCGGGCAAAGCCATAGCACAAACGTGTAGGGCCGCTATGCCCTATGCGCTATGCGTCCGGAGGGAAGCTTATGAAAAAAATAGTGTTTAAAATGGTAATCTTTAGTTTCATTCTGGCAGGTTCTACCTTGGCCCAGCAGCAGGATTTGTGGACCACCATTACCACCGCCGATGGCCTGGCTAATAATAATGTCACAGCAATCCTTGAATCAACTGATGGAACTATATGGTTCGGAACTTTTGACGAGGGCATTAGCCGGTACCACCTGGAGAACCTTTACAACAAGTGATGGCCTGGTTGAAAATCATGTTACGGCGATCGCAGAGTCTAGGAATGGAGCCTTGTGGTTTGGAACATATGGCGGTGTCAGCCGTTACCAAGATGGCATTTGGAGCACCGTGGTCCGAGTCGTTGGGTCAGCGTATGTTACAGCGCTCATCGTGTCACGTGATGGCGCTTTATGGTTCGGAACACAGGGTAGAGGAGTAAGTCGATACCATGATGGCATTTTGACAACGTTTACGGCTGCCAATGGGCTTGCTGGAGATTTCGTTCTTGCTATTAAAGAGTCCAGAGACGGCGCCTTGTGGTTCGGTACTTCCAAAGGTGTGAGTCGTTATCAGAACGGCGTCTGGACGACGTTTAGTACTGCTGATGGCCTGGTTGATAACTATGTTATTGCTATTGGTGAATCTCGTGATGGGACGTTATGGTTTGGCACTACCAAGGGAGTGAGTCGTTTTCAGAAAGGTATCTTTACCACTGCCGATGGCTTGGCCGATAATTATGTGAACACTATCCTGGAATCCCATGATGGCGTTTTGTGGTTCGGTACCAACAAAGGCGTCAGCCGCTATCAGAATGATAAGTGGACAACCTTTACGACTGCCGATGGCTTGACTGATAATTGGGTTTTGACAATTATAGAATCCGGTGACGGAGCCTTGTGGTTCGGAACCTTTGGTGGAGGCGTTAGCCGATACCAGAGCGCCATCTGGACAAAATTTACCACTGCCGACGGCATGGCAGGTAATGATGTTGTAGCAATTCTTGAGTCTGATGATGGAGCTTTGTGGTTCGGTTCTCCTCTAAATGGAGTTAGCCGTTATCAGGATGGCCTATGGACAACCTTTACAACCACTAACGGCCTGGCTGATAATGTTGTCATAAAAATCTTTAAGTCCAGTGATGGGACATTGTGGTTTGGAACCAATGGGGGAGGTGTCAGTTGCTATAAAAGGGAAATGTGGACGACCTTTACCACTGCTGATGGCTTGGCTAATAATTATGTTGAAGCAATTTTTGAGTCCCAAGACGGTGCAATGTGGTTCGGTACTCAAGGAGGTGTCAGCCGCTATGAAAAAGGTAAATGGAGCACTTTTAACGGTGCTGATGGCTTAGCTGATAATTTTGTTACTGCAATCGTACAGTCAAGTGATGGGGCGTTATGGCTCGGAACTTTTGGCGGAGGTATCAGCCGCTATGAAGAAGGTATATGGAGCACTTTTACCAGTACTAGTGCAAGTGGATTAGCTAGCAATTATACAACTGCAATCATTGAATCAAGTGATAGGACCGCCTTGTGGTTTGGAACCTCAGATGGAGTTAGTCGCTACCAAGGCGGCATCTGGACTACCTTTACCACAGTAGATGGCTTGGCTGACAACCATGTCGAGGCAATCGTAGAGTCTAGTGATGGGGCGTTATGGTTCGCGACCTATGATGGTGTTAGCCGCTACCAGGATGGTCTTTGGACAACCTTCTTTTCTACTCCCGCGGATGATGTTTTCAGAATCTTTACTTCAATAACAGAGTCAAGGGATGGAGCGTTGTGGTTTGGTACGATTGGAGGGGTGCTTCGATTTAATAATGGCATCTGGGACACCGTCGATGTCATAGCTAGTAATTATGTCATGACAATTGTCGAATCGAGAGATGGCGCCTTGTGGTTCGGAACATGGGGTGGAGGTGTCAGCCGTTATCAAGAGGGCATCTGGCAAACATTTACCACTGCTGACGGCTTGGCTAATAATTTTGTTCAAGCAATCACAGAGTCCTTTGATGGTGCCTTGTGGTTTGGAACCTCAGATGGTGTTAGTCGCTACCAAGGTGGCATGTGGACTACCTTTACCACTGTTGATGGCTTGGCTGATAATGATGTCCAAGCAATCGCAGAGTCCTTTGATGGCGCATTGTGGTTCGGAACTTTTGGTGGAGTGAACCGATACGATGAAGGCAGGTGGATGACCTTTACCACTGTTGTTGGCTTGGCTAATAATAATGTTCGAGCAATCGTAGAGTCCTTTGACGGCTCTTTGTGGTTCGGAACAAGTGACGGAGTTAGCAGATTAAGACGCGACAGGGTTCCTCCCGTTACGTTCATTCATGATGAAAAAAAGCAGAAATTAATCGGAACGTCCACGCCCCTATTTGAGGTTTCGGGGAGAGATTTTCGCTCACCTCAAGACCGACTATCCTATTCTTATGCGGCTGTTGAGGCATCGTTGTCTCCTGATGACCATTGGCAGCCGTTTGACAAACGCACCGTCATTCAACCCGTGCTCACCCAGAATGGGACATATACTTTTTATGTCAGAGCACGAGATGAGTGGGGAAACATTGACCCAACACCAGCACAATGGACATTTAGAGCAGACTTCACCCCACCTACGGTTGCTTTCAACTCCCATAAATCAAAGGAAATTGTTGCTGGTAGAGTTGGCCTCATTGGCCATGCTTATGATTCTCCGCAACCGCCAGAGATGAACGATTTTGAACGCTACGAATTAAGATATGGCTTTGGCTCAAAAAGAGAAAACATAACCGATTGGAAAACCGATCGATTTTCAAATCTGAGAACTGGACAGGTGGTCGATGATACGCTCGCCATCTGGGATACCGACGGTCTGGCAAACGGCACCTACTGGTTGCATCTTTTAGCTCATGACACTTTAGATCATCAAAGCGACGTGTTCTTGGAGGTGCAAGTTGTGCAAGCTTCCCAAAACGTCGATTCCCGAAACGGCTCAAAGATCGCCTCTGGCAATATAGAGATTTACATTCCGCCCAACGCTCTTGCGCAGAACCTGGAAATTCATCTTCGCGACTGTCCTATTGAAACCATTCAACCACCACCCGACCCGCAAGTTACGTTCGCTAATCTTTGCTTCGCACTGACCCCGGATTCAGCCCAACTCGTTAAACTCACATCGGAAACCCTGCGCTTCACCAAACCCGCCACGCTGACCTTGACCTACCCCGACTCTCTGTTGCTCAACTTCAGTGAGAGAAATTTGACTTTGTATCACTCTATAAATGGCAAAAACCCGTGGCAGCGCCTCGGCGGCTCGGTGGATGCTGAGCAAAATAAAATCACCACAACCTTCAAACAGTTGGGCGTGTTTGCCCTCTACGAGGATTTAACCTCGGGTACCCAGGCGGGTATCTTTAGCGTCACCAGCCAGCCGCGAATCTTCTCACCTCAGGGCGGCGGCTACAACACCCAGACTGCCATCTCGTTTGAGTTGGGCAAAGCCGCCAACGTGACCATTAAAGTTTACAACCTCGCGGGACGGTTGGTGCGAGTTCTAAAACAAAGCGAACTGATGTCTTACGGTACCAACGTGGTGTACTGGGACGGCAAAGATGACGGAGGCAGCTACTGCGTGAGTGGACTCTACACGATGACAATTCAAGCAGAGGAAAAAATGGCCAGCAAAACCGTAGTCGTGGTGAATAAATAGAATTTGCTTAGAAAAATCACAAATCACAAAAACCAAATTCAATGACCCAAATCCAAAATTCCAAACCAGTTTATGCAACAATAGAAAAGAGAAAACAGGGTGTTTCGGAAATTGGCTTTTTGAATTTGAGATTTGTTTGCCATTTGGAATTTGGATATTGGGATTTAAACTTACCTGGAGGATAGTTCTGATGAAAAAACATATCCTGCTCGCGTTTTTATTACTCTGGGCAAATCTCAGTTATTCCCAACCTCGCAGCCAGCTTTTTGTGGGCGCTCGTCCACTTGGTCTGGGTGAGACCTTCGTTGCTATTGCCGACGATGGCAACGCCGTTTATTGGAATCCCGCCGGGCTGACCAATCTCAAAAGGATTGAGCTGAATAGTATGTACGCCAATCTTTACAACATCGAAGGATTGCAAAACATCTTTCTTAGCTTTGTCTATCCCATCACGCCGCGCTACGTTTTGGGCCTGGGCTATTTTCAGGTTGGCTTCAATGATGAGGAATTGAAATTCTCCCGTTATCACGCTAACGTTTCTTTTGGCGCCAGAGTGTTTGGCAACCTCTCGCTGGGCGCCAACGTCAAATTCATCAATACCGACGCCAGCCTCGACGGACGTTCGGAGGGGAAGGCCAACGGCGGAGGTTTTGATTTAGGGGCATTCTATTATCTCCCTATCAGCAAAACGGGATTGTTAAGGCAGATCAACTTTGGAGCGGCTGCCTACGATGTGGGTGGAACCAACGTGAAGTTTGACGGCGCTGAAGAGTCGGAAGAGATCCTTTCTCAAAATATCCGTTTTGGTTTCACGTTGATTCCTAAAGAGGAGCTGTCGCTAAAATGGTTTTCTTTGAAAAACGCGTTGCTCGCTTTCGATTTTGATGATCGCTTCCACATGGGAACGGAATTCTGGCTAATTGACCAACTGGGGCTGCGAGCTGGTTTTCAAAAGGACTTTCATACTGATGAAAGCCCCACCTATTCATTCGGCGGTAGTTTTAAAGTGCCAAAGTTGCCGGTGCAAATGGATTATGCCTACATGATACCGCCCACGCTCTCGGCTACGCATTTATTTTCGTTTTCTTTGGCCTCCGCTCCTTCGCCGGTTAAGATTATGGACATCAACGTCGATGCACTCTATTCTTCTTTTTACAAGACCTATGCCAACACGCCGGTTGGTCACGTCAAAGTCCGTAATGACTACGATCAGGAATTAGAAATGAATTTGAAGGTGTCGATTCCCGGGCTGACTGCAACCGCTACGCAGGAAAATTTCAGATTGGGTCCCGGAGAATCGAAGGAGACCGATTTTCGTGTAGTCTTCATGAAAAACATTCTGGATGTAAGGGAAATTGAAACTCGACAAGCAAAAGTCAGAATTGACTACACGATAAAGAATGAAGGCAGGTTTGTCGAGAAAACCCAAAAATTCGATTTATATGGCCGGGGCGCCATAACCTGGGAGAACGCCGGCAAGGCGGCCGCTTTCATAACCAAATTGGATCGAATGGTGGAGCTGTTTGCCCAGGAGGCCACAAAGGAAATGCCTTATAAATCTGAAATCGAACTTGGCAACATCTACACGGCCGCTGCACTTTTTGATGCCATGAGTGCAATTGGCATCAAATATCAACCGGATCCGGACAATCCGTTTGCCACTCTTCAAAAAACCCAGCATGTAGTTGATCACATAAAATATCCCGCTGAACTGCTGAATTCCAAGCAAGGCGATTGCGACGATTTAACGGTCTTGTATGGCTCCTTGCTTGAATTCGTGGGGATCAAAACCGCCTTGCTGAGTACCTACGACCACATCACTTTGATGTTTGACACTGGAATTCATGAACGCTTTTGGGGATTGCTACCTTTCGGAGACTCGCTGGTGGTGGCGAATAACAGGTCTCTTTGGATTCCGGTGGAAGTAACAGAAATCGGGGCTCCTTTTTCAGAAGCCTGGCATAAAGGCGGACAGAATTATCGAGGTTGGAAAAACCGCGATGATTTTAAAATGGTCATGGTGAAGGATGTGGAAGGACTCTATATCAGCGCATTGCCCGAAGAATACCAAAGTAGAATTCCGGATGTTCCCGAACAGAACACTTTATCGAGAATGATAGAAAACGACACGTTGTGGGTGCACCAGCAGAGACGGCGTTCTGTACAGGAGAACTATTTGGCTAAATTGGAACGGGATCCCGCCAACACCGATTTTAGGAATCAGGTGGGAATCATTTTTGCCCAACTGGATTCTATCAACAGGGCTGAAGCCGAGTTTCAAATGATACTTAGACACGATTCCAATCATGTTCACGCCACAATTAACCTGGGAAATATCAATTGCATTAGAGGAGATTTCAAGTCCGCAGAGAGCAAATATCTTCGAGCTTTGAATCAACAACCTAATTTGCCGGGGTTGCATCTTAATTTGGCAATCATGTATCAGTTCTGGACCGACGGGGACAGCTCAATCTACCAACCGAAATCCGAATATCATGTCATGAGAGCTTTTGAGTTGCTACAAGGTAATGAACAGGTTGCACTTGATCTTGTGGGTTTATTTAAGGAAGAAGCAGAATATGGTGAAAGGGCCGCACCTCTCTCTGGGATTAAAAAAGGTTTGACTGTACTAAAAAAATTCATTAAGGATAGCGCCCGCAAGTACGGCTTCGAAAAAGGTAAGGAGGTTAGAATGACGCGAACCGGGCCTAAACGCGGTCCGGACAGGGATCGGCGGTACATCTTTTGGTGGGCTGATCTGGGGTAAGGCTATGAAATCAAAACTCAAAGTGATTGGATTCGGGGTTCTTTTTTTTGGACTTGTGTGGATCGCCATTGGATTTCTGTTGACCTTTCCAGCCGTTCATGGCCTTTATGAGACGCTGGAAACCTACATCTATTCTCAACTCTTCGTTTCCACAGCGACTCCAACTGACAACCTTATCATCATTGACGAAGGCGACAAGGAATTTCAACGCGACGCCTATGCCAGTTTGATTTCAGGCCTGGATAAAGCAAACGCCAAAGTTATTGCTTTGGATATCCTTTTTAGCGCTGAAATGTGTAACGAACAAAACCATCAGTTGGTCACCGCAATACAGAAATCAGCCGACAGAGTTATCTTAGGTGTGGAATTCATCGATTCGGATAATCAGCCGATGCCTTTTCCTTCCTTTCATGTTGCCAGTGTAGAATCGCCGAACGATTTTGTAGAGGCAAAAGGTGCGCTGCTGCCGTTTTCGGATTTGCGCAGCCTTGCAAAAAACTTCGCGCATATAAATCGTACTGCCGATGAAACACTCCGTGAAGCTCAGCATTACCCTCTGTTTATAAAGTACAACAACCGCCTGTATCCTTCATTGCCACTGCTTTCCGTTGCCAACTTTCTTGATTGCAGAATTGAATTAACACCCGAGGGTGTTGCGGAAGCAATCACACTGGTGAGCAATGAAACGCATTCGACAGTGCACGCGATTCCGATCAATATCCGCGGGCAAATGCTCATCAACTTTCTTCAAATGGAAGCCTTTGCAGGGAAGATCATCTCGTTTGAAAAAGCGCTTACCATACTTGAAAACCAGCAATACTCGGAATTTCATGACAAGATCGTTCTTGTTGGAAATTCATTTGATGCTCAGGAACAATGGCCTGGCCCAGGTTCAAATCACTATCCGAGTCTAATTGTGATTGGCACCGTGATCAGCCAAATTTTGAATGATCAGTACATTGTTCACGGTATCGGGGAAGGTATTCTGTTCAGTATCGTGATGAGCATTGTCATGCTTGCGGCGATTTATCGCATAGTTAGGTACCTCGAGTTTAAATTTCCTCAAAGAAATTCATGTCAACTGGTACTATTATATCTGCTTTGTATCGTGCCCTTTCTGGTGGCAGCCAAGACGGCAATGAGTTTAGGTACAAAACTGCCGGTCATTTTGCCATACTTTGCCTTTGCCATCACAACACCGTTGACCAAACGGTTTATCGATTCAAGGAGAATTTTAGTTTTCGTTTCTTATGCAGTTGAAGATGAGGCTTTTGCGAAGAAATTAGAGTCCTCAATGCAAGAAAAGTACAACATAAAACTGTGGCTTTTCCAGACCAGCTTAAGGCCGGGTGACCGCTGGAAAAGGAAGACCCACGCAGCGATTTTAAGAAGCTCAAAGTTTCTCTTAATACTGTCACCTGACTCTGTCAAATCGCAATTTGTTTTGTTTGAACGTGTCACTGCTGAGCTTCATGGTAGGCCTATAATTCCGGTGCTGTTCAGGCCGTGTGAGATTCCCCCGGATATCATTTCTGAGCGGCAAGTAAGTGACTTTACTAAAATGGAAAATTATGATTCTAAGGTTGAGGAACTCGGCAGAGTGTTTGCCTCGAGGCAGTCTTCACATGGCTAAAAGCTGTTTTTTTACGCCTGAGACCTGGCAGAAATAAGACGTCATCCACCTTGCTTTCATGCAAGAGTTATGGTACGGTACCCAATAGCACTCAAAAATTTTTTGAATTGGCTGAGAGAAAAGAGCGGTTCAGGCTCACTATTAGGCATTAGAAAATGGTCAACAAACAATTTCACTCATCAAACAAAACTTACCATGTATACATTATTAAATTCAAAGGAGGTGATTAAGTATGCGCTCCCTCAGAATGGCTACCTCGGATAGTCATGCCATTAAATATCCCGCTTCAGGAAATTTTGTAAATTATTTTCTAGGAGTAGTTCGTAGGGGCAATCTATTCGGACATTTGAATAGGTGCGGCGTGCGGTTCTTTGAAAATTTCACTGACATCTGTGACAAGCCACAGGCCTTAATACGGTTGGTGAGATCTAATAATATGATCCCGAGCATCATATTGACTGAAGAGAACCGTCTCGCTCCCGACGTAAAACCGGAGAATCTCTTTGAGTCATGGTCATTTCTTACTGCCGCTTAACTCAATTCGTGAATCAATCAGTTTTCCAAGCTTCCCCAGTATCACTTTTCCTTTAGCTGAAATCCGCCATATAACACGTTGGTTTTTTTTCTCCCGCTCGATTAAGCCATCGTTGACTAACTCTTGTAGGACTAACACACCGAACTTACGCCTTTGAATCCCTAGCGCGCGACAAATGTTGGTAATCGTTAGGCCCGAGTGCATGGGATTATTGAGATAATGCAATAGGCTTAGACGAATTTGAGAAATATATAGGCGGGTGAGAGGGTCTTCTTTACTGTCAGATAAAGGCACTATTTTCTGCTTAGGCCGGTTTTCTTGCTTTTGCAGAAAGTCCTGTACCGGATTGGTTGTGGAGTCGCTGTTGGTTTCGATGAATTCAATCCGTTGTGCGATGCCCTCGCGTAAACTCACGATTCCTTCATAGGAACGATTGTATTTCAAAACTTGATAAGGACCGATGTCAAAAGGGATTTCTTCATCCTGCTGAGCAATCATGACGACTTTATTCGGAACTGGCACAGAGTGCGCTACACCCAGCTCGTAGAATACGTTGGCGCTTTTGCTGGTTAAATCGGCCACGATTAGATCAGCCTCATAGATATTTTTTATCATCTCGTGAATTAGATTGATAGTGCCGGCGACCTGATCCATGCGCTCACAATGGTAGCCGCGACTCTCGGCTGCTGGCGTTATGGCATGCTTGAATACTTCGTCAAACGTTTCGGAAAAGGGCATGATTACAAAACAACATTTTGTGTTCATCTTCATCAGCGATTCAAAATCAAGATCGAGCGCAAAATTCCACTCATTTTATTTCAAAGGAAATTCGGCGGTGTGTTGTACCCGCTTCAGCCAGTCGTAATAGGTTAATCGGATGCCTTGGCTTTCCAAATCCATCATGCAAAAGCCGTGATTAGCCAAATCCTCTCGCAAACCGCGAACGGGGAATTTCGGGCTTAAATCTACCCACTCCGCGGCAGGAACCCCGTTATTTTTTTTGACGATCTTTTTATGTTCCGCTTCGTTCTTTTCCACGTCGCGTTTGTAGATGGGGTGGCCGCCGTGGCCGATGCAACTGCCGACAAACGGCGCCTTGCCGGACTTTTTAAACAAGGTACAATAGTGCGTGTTGCCCCAGAACCAAAAGTCAATCAGCTTTTCGTTGATGAATTTTTCCAAATCATCATACAAGCCTGTGAATTCCGCTTTTCCAAATTCATAGGGTTCATTCGGACTCAATAAAATATTCGTGCGTTTGGGATTGGCCTTTTTCCCTTCCCACAATCGCTCGCCCAGCCAGGTTTGTAATGCGGCTTCTTGGTGCCGGCCGTCTTCGTGAAAAGCGGTATCGATGCCAATAATCTGGTATTTTGCATTGCGGATACAAAAGTAGCTCCCTTCTTGATCTTGTTTCATCCAGCCGATTTTTTGTTTGCGCTTATAATCGATGTAAGCGAAATAGGGGAAGGCGGCGGAGAACATCTCGTGATTGGAATTCATCGTAAAAGTGCGCGCGTTCCGGAGGACTTGTTCCAGCGGTTCCTCGAAGTAATATCGGAACTCGGAATTTCTGCCCGCATAATAAACATCCCCCAGGTGAATGGCGTAGTCGGGCGCCAGGGCGGCGATGTTTCGTGCAATGTATTTGGAGTGATACAGCCCGGTGCCGAAATCCGCAAACAGCGCAATGGTGATGCGTTGATCCGGGGCCGCGGGTTTGCCTTCCCGGTCTTTCAGGTCATAAATAAAATTGCTGGGGAACTCATGGTGCAAAGGGAATTTGGCCTTTAAATACCCGGGATTCATTTTATCCCGCGCGACGTAATAAATCGAATTGAACACCCAGCCCAGGGCATCGGCGCGCGGCTCAAATTTGTGGCTGTCCGGTTCCATGGGAATGTCCGGGTAAAGAATAAATTCATCCGGAATTTTTGGTGTGGGGACAAATAGCCCTCGGGTACGGCGGCCGCTGGTCGCCTTCTCGGCTGCTTGCCGAGTTCGCCGTTCTTCCACAAACTTGCCGGGCGAATCAAATGCGCGCCGAGCGTCTTGGATAGCCTCAAGAATGATCTTGTCTTCCACCGGGTAGTTGTTAGCCGCTTTGAGTTGCGCCAACGTCTCCGCCGGGTGGTCTTTTAAGAGCGTTTCAATGATTTCCAGACCTGCCTTATCCAGTGGGGCGAGTTCTTTGGGGTCCCATTGCGGGGGTGCCATCTCGCCGCCGCGGGTCTCGCTTCTGGGTTGCGGAAACGCTCCGGTATAGCCAAGCTCGCGGTATAGATTTTTTAAGTCCTCGTTCATTTTCGTACCTCCTTGGTTAATGAGGGCAGGCCATTGTCATTCAGGAGGAATCTTTTTAAAATTGAGGTAAGTACTGTTAATCAAAAAAGTTTCCTCCTGAATGACAATTAAAGGCTGTCCTTACCAAAAAAATGACACGTGTGTCATCGTAACCCGGGTGAAGCTAAATTTCTTTATGGTGAGCCCTTCGACAAGCTCAGAGCCTGCCGCGAAGCCGAAGGGAGCGTGGCGATCCCGCAGTGGCAGGATTGCTTCGTCTCGCTGAAAAGCAAGCAGGACTTCTAAGGAAAGGTGTTTCAGCGAGGGGGACTGCTTCGTCCCGACCAAAAACGTCGGGACTCGCAGCGACAGGATAAACGCTGTCTTTGCGAGACTCGCGGCTTTTTCGCGAGTCGAAGCAATCTCCTGCTCTTGGAGCATTGACTTTCCTTACAGATAAAATGGTGACAACCATTGGGAACTCGCAATGACATTGGCCCGCAGCCAGCATCGAGTAACCAGCATCCAGCTCACTCCACATTCTCCAAAATCCACTTCTCAATCTCTAAATTCTCCGGCCGGCTTTGCAGCAGTTTGCGGAATTTGGCGGGTTCCGTATAAATGTACCCCTCCTCTTTTGGCACCAGGTTCAATCCCTCCAGCCGATAGGGCAGCAAATAAAAAGACGCCTCATATATTTTTTGAAAGGACTCCGACCGGGTTGCTTTGGTAACATAGTACGCCAGGGGCTGCAGATTCCACAATCTAATGCTCCGATCCCAGGAGGCGGAGGCGAGGGTTTGGCCGTTGGGGCTGAAGGCGACGCTGCTGACATGATAAGAATGGCCTTTGAGATTAGCGATTGCTTCTTGGGTGTTCAGGTCCCACAGGCGCACGGTGCGGTCCTTGGAGGCGGAGGCGAGGGTTTGGCCGTTGGGGCTGAAGGCGACGCTATAAACAACACCCGGGGAAGTTGGTGAGATCCAGATTTCTTTAAAAGTATTGCCGGCGCGCATTTCTGGCCGTAACATTTTGCCATATGAAACAGGCAGTAGGCTATCGGGGTGAATCGGTTGGTTCATAGCTGCCAGGGTATAAAGCCAAGCTTTTTGGTAATCGCGATTGCTGTGGTTTTTGAGTGCATCAGCGAGAGCAATGCCGGCTTTTTCTTCAAAAACTTTGGCCAGGTTGTAATTAGCTGAGTAAAGTCTCTTAATCGCTTCATTCCTTTGCCACCACGCAATGACCGCAAGTATCGCGAGCGTGACTATAACCGCACTTAATGTTGCTATTGTGAGTATAAGCCTACGACGTTGACGCCTTTTTTCGCGTTGTTCAATTTCTAATCGAGTCTTACCATAGATATCAGCAAGAAGACTGTGCCAAGGGTTTTCGTAATTCCCTTTATTAATTCTATCTTTCTCTATATTGAAGTCGAAATATTCCTTTGCTAATGGCATCCGCATGACTTTGCAAAGTTCCTCCGGAAACGCCATTTCAGATTCCTGGTCAGGCGTTGCCGTATTGTTTGGAATGCCTGACTTAATAATTGGGATAATATTTTTCGCACCATTTGCCCGCGCAAAACGCAAAATTTCATCATTGACTAACTTGCTCTGGCGGGCGTGGGGCGAGCAGACTACAATTAATTTAGCAGAATTTTTGAGGTGTTCTTCGATGGATTGAAAATAGTCGGTGCCAGTCATGTCGCCTTCATCCCGGAAGATGTTTAAGTGGCGTTGCGGCACATCGAGGTTTTTGGGTGGCTTGTAGCTTTCCAGTGCCTTCTCCAGCTTTTCTGCAAAAAACTTATCTTTACGGCTGTAGCTAATGAAGGCGTCGTACTGGTAGGATTTTTGTTGCTCTTCCGAAGACATAATTAATTCAAATTTCAGAAAGATTTTTAGTTATGGGATTAACATGCACAATGCGCTTCTTTTTTGATCTAGCATACTCAACCACATCTCCAGTTCCTCCCAAACCCTTGGCTGGCTGACCATCCCACACTGCGAGAATAATATCTGAGTAGTCCACTACTTGCCTGCCGGCTTCATAGAATGCTCGCTCTTCCGGCTTTTCAAAATTTAGTGTTACAATTTTAGCGGCACTTTTTAGCAACCTCCGGTAGTTTAAAAGATGTTCCGATTTCTGAAAGGTGGTCTCGTAGCCTTGACTGGGAATAATGGCAACATAAGGAATATTTTTTCCCATAAGTATCTCGGCAAAGATTTGATCCGCGCCGATAGCCAGAGAAGTGAATCCTTGCTGGACATGGTATTTGTCAATAGCATTTTCCAACATCGCAGCAACCCAGTGAACGGTTTCCGGGGAGACTAAGTGTTGGTGTCCTGTTATGCCCGCCTTCAAATTTTTTCTTCCATTGCGAGTTTCTAATAGAATTTTTCTAAGCTTTTTAGAGGGATTCGATAAAGTTTTTAATATTTTCCCAAGTCCAATTCATAATGTGGACACCATCAAGTTCTTTCGGCAAGGTTGTTGGTTTGTCCTGACTATTAGTATACATTCCACGCATGCGAATGCTTTCTTCCTTTGCACATTTGATTTCCCATAATTGGCCGCTGGCTTTAGCCGTATTTTTGCTTACAAGAGCAATAACCCCATCGCATCCTTTAATCTTCGTTCTGCATCTGGTTTTCCAGTTATTGTCCCATGGCTCCTTCACGGACATATCAACAAATTCAAATGGACTTTTTTCGTTCTTAGCTTGCCCCACTAAAAAATCTCTGTATGTCTTGTCTTCGATTGCAAAACTTATAAATATTCTTTTGGCCATTTTTAGCCTCCAATAATTGTTGATTGCAGAATATCTGTCATGCGTATAGCGTTAGCCTTATAGATTGCGCAAATTTTGATGCCGGCTTTCAAATTCTTCGTGCCTTTGCCAGTTTCCAGTAAAATTGCCCCAGTGTGGTTAATCTACACGATTTGCTATTTATCGCTGCATAATACATATGAACTTCGCCTACGGGTTCAACCAAGCTGGCAGAGACTAACTTTTGCAATTCACCGAAAATCTTCTCGTGCTTGGCATTTTTGGTTTTTTCAGTTGGTTCGTAGGAGGGATCCAGCGGGAATTCATCCGCTGGGCTTTTGAAATACTCGGGTAATTTTCTTAAAATAGCAAGTTCCACTCGAGGCTTATACTTTCTTAATGAAATCATTCGCGCCATATTGGACTTGAACATGGGACGCTGCTCCCAGGCACCGAGCACTTGATCCATATAGGCATACACACTGGCCGTGGTGACGTTGCCCAGAATATCGGCGGCGCCGCCCTGTAACGCTTCGTAGATTAGGGCGGTAAATATCCCACCGCCATCTTCTTCAACCGCAGGCTGGCTGGCTCGGCTGGCAGTTAAAACCGAGACTCCTTCACGCAAAATTGCATGTTCGTTTCTAATCGGTGGAATTTCGCCAATCGCACCGCTGTGGCAGCAATCAATCAGAATGATGACTTCGTCGATCCGGGATTCATTTGCAAGCGTGAGCAGATCAGCCATGGAAACACCAGCGTCGTAGCGGTTATAATCTTGGGTGACTAAATAGCCGCCTAAATTGTCCACCGTCCCGTGTCCCGCAAAAAAGAACAAGGCCACATCCGCTTTGTGGGCAAACAGTTCTTCAATTTGCGCTCTCAAATCGACTCGGTTGACCAAGTCAGGTGGGGAGGTAAGCAATTTGCAGTCAAAATTTGGCGAGTCATCCTCATTGCTTAAAAGTACCTCATTCATTTTATTGGCATCATTAACACAGCCCCCCAATTTTTGGAGCGGAAGACGATAATCATCTATCCCAACAATGAGTGCTCTTTTCATTTGTTAACTCCTTTTTAGAAGTAGTGACAACCGTTGTGACAATCCGTCTTTCTAGTTGGGAATCCGGCTCAGGTGCGTTTCGAAAAATTTTTCAGTTCAGAAGGGTAAAAGTTGAAATGGAAAGTAATTGAGTATAAACAAAAGGCCTTTGATTGTCAAGAGCAAGGCTTAGCAGGATGCTGAAAAACTGTAAAACTGCACCCCTCGACTCCGCTCGGGGTGAAGAACTGAGCCTGTTTTTCATGGTGAGCGAAGTCGAACCATCAAGTTTACCGTGGAAAAACGAGTTTTTCAGCATTCTGTTAGTAGCATTAGTCCTCCCGAAAGTACGGCTCCACTTTTTCCCCGTTTTGTTTGAGTTGAATTTTGATAGGCAGGGCGGTGTCGGCGTCGGTCCATTTGTCGCGAACGACTTGTTCCCACAATTCCTGAGGTATGACCACTTGCCATTGACGAGCCGCATATTTTTTCCATTCATCGCTGTCATATTTTTGGATGTAAAAATGGAGCGTTTCCTCCATCAGACCCATGGGGACTTCCGCATGATTGTTTGGATCAATTGCACTGTGCTTTTCGAAAAAGTCCCTCATGTAACTTGGAATGTCGAATCTCGCGCCAGTGCCGATTCGATGCCTTAGCAATTCAAAAACACTTTTCATCCCTTCATAAATGCTTCGCCAAATTGAAGTTTTTTCCGGGCCTAAGATGTTCTCTCTAACCAGCTCCGGCCAGCTTTTTATAAAATAGTCGATTATTTTGCCATTGTTTCCATGTTCGCGCATTTGTTTGCCCAACAAAATACCAAACCAGTCGGATGAGCGATCTTCGATGGTGTCAGCGCTGGAGGCAAAGCCCCAGAATAAATCGGTGAGTGGAGAAAGTATTTCAAACTGACGCAGCTTTTTTAACCAATCATTTTTTCGAAGTTGACGCTGGCGCAACTCCATATCTTCGCCGCGTCGTTTGGCCTCTTCGGGCCCGTAGAGGTACGCTACGATAGCGCAGTTAAAAAAGTGGCCGAGGTCCAAAAATCCGCAGCGCCGGCCAAAGACATATCGATTGTAGAAGCCGGTGAGTTCGTCCGGCTCACCAATGCCAGGATTAAATGTCCAGCTTAACGCGACCAGATTCATGAGATTGTCCACCACCAGTTCCAGTGAACGTAGCTGTTGAGCACAAAGACGTTTTTTAATTCTCCACGCAAAAGGCTTTTCTGTGCTTAAGGTATCCACTTTATCTCTGAGCTTCAATTCAATGAAGGGTAGCACCGCCAGGCGGTAATAGTCTTTAACTATCTCCAAGTTTTTGTGAAGGCCAAGAAACGTCGCCATAGCAGTCAGGTAGCCGGCCTTGTGAACGATGGATTGGTAAGAGAGCGACATTTGGTCCAATTTTAACCGTGATAAAACCTTGCGTAACTCCGGCGGGGAAAGCGCGCCGACGACATCTTTGAAGATGTGCAGTTCTTTTTCACGAAAGCCAGGGATTTTTTGCAGCGCCTCAGCGATGGCCTTTGAGGCGGCCTCTGCGCTAATCACATATTCTATCTTTTCGGGAAAACGTGGCCGCTCTTGCGGTAGGGCAGAATCAGATTGTTGCGAATAAGGTTCCATATTTATGTCGAGGCCTCAGTTGTCCCCAATTTGATCGACAACAACTGTTTGGTTGGAGAATATCGTATCATGAATTCCTTTTCCCGCGAAATGAAAACGTTTAGCAATAGACCCAATTGATTGCAAATGCTGTTTCGCAAAGAATAAGCCGCGTAGAAAAAAAGCGAACCCACTTTATGATAGATTTCATCCTGAGGTTTGAGAGTTGTCCAACTTTCCTGGATCCCGAGTGATTTTAGGGTCAGCGCTATCACAGGCGGATTGGAAAAGATCTTTGAAACAAGTTCGTAGCGCTTTGGGAACGATTCCGGGCCGACTATACTTTTCAGATTCACCGTGATCTCTAAGCTTTGAGACGTCTGTGGACGGTTTTCAAAATATCGTAATCCCCAAAGATAGGCGGTATTCAGTGCAGCGGCTTGCTGATTGGTATCGAGAGTGCTCAGATCAATTTGTTTCAACTCGCTAAAATCATCGATGTCTTCCCAGTTGGCCAGGTTTTCCGTTTGCTCTTCGAGCACAGAAGAATTCAATAACTTCTCCAAAACAGTTTTTATCTTATCTTTGAAAATTAGGACCTGCTCCGGGATTTCGTCGTGCAGTTCCCATGGCATGTAGTGAGGTGCAGTATGATTCCTTTCCCAGTAGAATAGCTTCGGTTGGCCGAAGTCGGTAACTTCAATTCCCCACAAGACACCTTCCCACCAACCGCAAGTGCCGCTATTGTAGTATTGCGTTGGCAGCCACAATAACTCCTTTTTCAGGGGGAGGACACTTAGCCTCCCCAGGGACAGATGCGGACGGCTTTGTGGCCAGTGGGTGTGGCCGACCAGAATTTGCACTTGCTGCAATCCCTTTTGTCCTGGATATTTTAATGCCAGCGACAACGCAGCCGTGAGGGTCTCAGAATAGGTAATCCCATCCTTAAGTTGTCGCTCGGCGTATTCTGATTGCTCGATGCTGCGCGATAAACGCAGCGCCGGTTCTTCCGGCAGCCAATTGTTGACCTGGGGGATTTCAGTAAACAGCTTCGCGAATTCCAGAATGGGTCTTCCGGCAAAATCAACCCCTCTTATGTGGTAAGGAAAGGTTGTCATGCCGTCGGCGATAATGCCGAGGGAATTCGCCAGGATTTTGCCCAGAAAATTATGCTCGTCACAATTCCAAAAATCGGTTTGGTGGCCGTGCATAATAAAAAGCGGGGAACGATCTTTATAGCGGTGTGGGCTTAAACCTACGGGAAAAAGATCGACCAATTCCTGCACATCAATGGGGCGCTTTTCTTTTTTTGCTTTCGCGACGCTCCCAATAACACCCAAATAGTCATCATACATTGTTAAGACGTTGGGGATGAGCAAGGCATCCCAGACCTTCAACTCATACGGGCCTTCGCGAAACCAGGTATCCTTGAGCAGGTTCATATTCTCCGGCGATTGCGCCCAGAAATCATCGTGGTTGCCGCGCGTCCGGAAATACCTTCCCTGTCGATGCAGCTCCGCCAGCAGCTCGTAAACCCGGCGATGCGGACCATCCGGAGAAATGATGCTCTCAGCCCGCGCCCGGACGCCTTTGTTATTCTTTACAGACGGCACAACCCAAAGCTCTTCGCAATCGCCGTTCTCGATCACGGTGTAGCCATTGCGCAGGTAATATTCGAGCGCGGCAATAAACAAATCGCGATTCTTGGAAAAATGAGACAGGTCAAAGAAATATTTATCCACTAAATCCTCGGGTGCGTCGCGGTGGACATCCGAAAGAATGGCATATTTATGTTCGTTATCCGGCGGCGGAAGGGTTAGGATTTCAAGCTTACGATCATTTTGAATGATGTTGTTCGCATCCTGGCCGATCCATTGAAAAATCTTCATAGGAGTAGAGATCGCTTTGAGAAGCATTTTCGGAAGCAAGATAAACAACAGACTCGGGATTTTTGCTAAGTGCAGCCAAACTTCTTCTTCCAAGCCACTCTTAAGCGGTAAGTGAACGAACAGCTTGTCAACAAACTGATCGGTAACCTGTTCGTTTCCGCTGGCCGCGTCCAAAAATGATTTGATGCCTTCTCCAAGTAAATGAAAACGTACAGGAACGCTGCCAGCCTCGTCACCCGGATTTAAACTTTCATCTATTATAGGAACTGATTCCCCGCGGTCGGCTTCCCGCAACCAGGTTGCTAAACCGGCCATCATCGTGTCGAAGTCGTCGTTCTCGGCACTGAAAGCGCTGACTGCCTTGAAAATCGAAGTAAAAACACCATCGCGGTCTTTTGCAGATTCCTGGCCAAAAGCCTTTACAGGTAGTTCCAGTAGTTCGTCAATCTTGGCACACGATACCATTCCCAGTTGGAAAAGACTTTTCAAAAACGGCTGAATGAAATCTGCTTTCTTATTGTAGAGCTCGAGAATAGTCGAATCTCTGTCTAAGTAGTTTTTTTCTTGCAAGCTGTTGAGCAGAGTGTGAAGGATGGACTCCTTTTGCCCCTTATCTGACTGCAGAACCGAACCGATCATGTCAGCCGGTTTTATTTTGTCATCTCCCACCAATTTTTCAACAACTTGCGTTGCCGCGCCGCCTAACTTCGGCAACTCCAATATCAAGCTCTGCCAATTTTTTGTGACTTCAGTCACGAGACTGAGCAGTGAATCTTTATCAGCGGATTTCCCAATGTCGTTGAGCAACGCACCCAAGCCGAACTGATCGCCAACTGTTTTCAGGAGATCCTGTTTGCCATCTTTGCTTTCAACGAATCCGGAGATGAGATCCACCAGACCGCGCCGGGAGGTTAGCTGATTTTTCGTTATCCAGGAAATAACGGTTGGTTTGTCTAAGTCAGGATCGTCCGTAACGCGTTTCAACAAACGCCCGGCGATTTCGGGCGAAGACCCCCATTGCTTGGCCCCCCGCAGGGCTTGCTGGATTTGACGTTTATCGTTGCTGGTAACGGCTTCAGCTAAGCTGCGACAGTGCGGGTCCAAAGATGAGATTGAAAACACCTCGTTCTCCGCGGATGACTCAGATCCCCCACGGGTTCTGACGGAGGGTTTCTTTGAAATTTTCGTCGGCACTTTTGCTCTTTCACGGTGCATATGCCTTTCAATCTTCTGTTTGTCGCCGCCGAAGCGAACATACAATTGATAAGCATAGGAGGGGCCGAGACCGTAATCCAGGCGCAGGCCGGCTAAGTATCTCCAGAGTTGTAGTTGATGTTTGCCGATTGTGGGCATTAAACTAAAATCTAATTTGTCGGCGTTGACGTTGCGAAGATCTTGTAGAGTTTTTATACCCTGTGCATACAGCGCAACCGCTTGCGCTGGAGTCAACGGCTCGACCTCCTGAGTAGTCTGCAATTGCTCCGGTAAAACGTTTGGCGGTATTCGATTAGCGATAAATTTCCAGGCTTCGAGGTAGTTTTCTTTTATGCGGCTTTGCAGTTGAGTGATGTCAACGTGCGCCATCGCCGGAGTAGCTGTTATACCGGCATCCACCAATATCTTCGCCTGCTTTGGGCCAACTCCGGCAAACACAGTTTGCAAAAGCGCTTGCTGCTGCCAGCGCTCAACGGTGGCAAAATGGAGTTTGGGTAAGCGTTCCAAGACAAAATCGAGGTCGGCGTCGCGGAGGTCTTCGAGGGTTGCGATGCCAATGGAATTCAGGGCGCGCGCTTGCGGTGGATTCATTCCAGCAATTCTCTCGACCAGCATAAGTTTTTGACGAGACTTTTTTTTGCGGGGCAGGGATTTTCTAACTGCCGGCACGCCCCGCTGTTTACCGACTATCATTTATAGCTAGAATCTGGTCTTTGTTCCTATTCTCATTCTAATGGTCTTAAAGGAGGTGTTCAGCATGAAGTGAGGCAAAATGGTATTAGTGAATTTATCATTATTGTTCAAGTAAAAACTTTCGTATGTAAAAACTTTCGTAAAGTATTTGTTGTTTTTTCCAAACATTCTTTTTAAGTTCAACAAAACTCAGAGGCAGGGATGACCTATCAAAACTTTGACCTGCTTTTTGAGCGCTCAGGAGAGCACTACCGAGCTCGCTTATTGGATTCTCCCGCTGGCCAGGCAACCTGTGATTTCATTCTCCCGTTTTCTGATGCTGATTTAGAAGATTTTTTCCTGCTCTTTGGGCGGTCAAAACCGGCAATCCGCCGCGGCGATGCCGGGCACGTGCAGGCGCTGAAAAATTTTGGCGGCCGTCTGTTTGAAACCGTCTTCACTGGTGAGGTGCGTGGGTTACTGCAAAGCAGCTTAGACGACGCCGCCAGCAAAAACCAGGGGCTGCGATTGCGGCTGCGTTTAACCGACGTGCCCGAACTGGCTGATTTGCCCTGGGAATTTCTTTATAACCCGGCCCGCGATCGTTTCCTTTCGCTTTCGAACTTCACCCCAATTGTACGTTTTCTCGATATTGCCGAACGCATAAAACCGCTCACGGTTCAGCTTCCTATTCGGGTGCTGGTGATGATTTCTGATCCGCAGGACCGCGTTCAACTGGATGTTGAACGGGAGTGGAGCAAGCTCGAGGAAGCGGTTCGTGATCTGGAATCGGAAAAACTGCTCATCGTTGACCGTCTCGATGCGGCCACTCTGCCGGCCTTGCAGACGCAGCTACAAAAAGCCGACTACCACATTTTTCATTACATTGGGCACGGCGAATATGATGCACCCACCCAGGATGGCATGCTAATTCTTGAAGACGAAAACCAAATGGCTCATGGAGTTCGCGGAAAAACTCTCGGCACGTTGCTGCGCGATTGCCGCTCACTGCGTCTGGCGGTGCTGAATGCCTGCGAGGGCGCCCGCACTTCGCGCCAGGATCCGTTTACCGGCGTCGCCCAAAGCCTGATGCGGCAGGGACTTCCCGCGGTGGTGGCCATGCAATTCGAGATCACCGACGGTGCAGCCATCACGTTTGCCCACTCGCTTTATACCGCCATCGCCAACAACTACTCGGTGGACGCCGCTCTGGCGGAAGCTCGCAAAGCTATTTTTACGCAAGGCAACGAACTGGAATGGGGCACGCCGGTGTTGTATCTGCGATCGCCGGATGGACGGATTTTTGATGTTGAAACGGTGGCGCCAAAGCCCAAAGAAGAAAAGGAGACGACCACTCGCGAAGCCAAATCGGGCGCTGACAAACGTAAACGACAAAAACCCTCCTCTATAAGCCAGGTTGCCAAACACACCGGCGGACAGGTGATCCAAGCCGGGCGGGATGTGGTGATCCGCGGCCCGGACGGGGATAAAGGCCTTGCGAAAAAACTGGCGCTCTGGTTGGGAATCCTGAGCGCGCTCGTGACCATTGCGACATTTGTCTGGCAGCTTTGGCCTGAGAATTCTGATGGCGCGCGTTACTACGGCGTGGTACTGGAGCAAATACAAAAAATGGCATCGCGGGTGCAGAGATTGAGATAAAAGAGGCCGCAAATGTGTCTACTATGATAGGCCAGGGACGAAGCCATTCAAATGGTGAGTTTAGTCTTTTGGTTAAAGCGAGGCCGGGATCGACCGTTTGGGTGAGTGCTAAAAAAGACGGCTATAAGAAGTTCTCTGGCATGAAAAGCCTCTCCGGCAACGATGTCGTGTATCTTGAAAAGATCAAGGAGCAGCCATGACTTCCCCAAAACGCTTCAAAACCACGCAGGTTTTGCTTGTTTCTTTGATGCTATTGGGTTTTTGCCATCCAGCTTTTGGCGACTACAAAATCATCGGTCGTGTCGTGGATGCTGACTCCAATGCCGTGGCCAATGCCAGCGTGCGCTTGTGGGGATTGGATACTAAAGAAACCGACGAGTTCGGTTACGTTCACTTCAATATTTCAAATGCGACCGCCAAACAACATGGCCTGAAACCGGGCCGGGACTTGTTTGTCAACGTTGAAAAAGAGGGCATGGTAACCATTGAGCCGCCGGAACCAGAGCAGAAAATCCGTTTGCCGGAAAATCCGGATACGCAAAGCCATTTTCGAATTGTCATGTGCCGGAAAGGCTCGCTTGCCTGCCTGCGCAGTGAGCGCATGCTGGAGTATTTTTTTAATAAGCGGTTGCAAGCGGCCATTGCCGCCACTGAAAAAGAAGCGGCTCGCCAACTTGAGTTGGCGACAGAAGCGGCCAGACTGGGGTTGACTGAAGAACAATTGCAGATAGCGGTTGATGAATATAAAGAGGGCCTGCGCACCAGCACGGATTTGAACAAGCGCGGCTTGGCGCTATTGGATGACGCCAATTCTGCTTCTGAGTACAAAGCCCGACAACAGAATTTAGATCAGGCAAAAATGAGTTTCCGGGAAGCCGGAAGTAAGAATTTAAAAATTATTGCCGAAGGCAAGAAAGCGGAAGGGCTGCAACCCGAGATCGATTTTAACCTGGGATTGGCCTTTTTTGAAGAAGCCCGCTACGATAGCGCGCTGGTTTATTTTACCAAAGCCGACAGCGCGGGGCCAGGAAACGCAGACCGTCTGAATTGGTTGGGAGGAACCTTAGAGGAATTGGCCCAATATGAGCGGGCCTTTCAGATTTTTGAACAAGCGTCTACCATCGTTATCACCCAATACGGCCGCGACCACCCCAACGTGGCTAGGGGATTAAACAATATTGCGTTGGTTCTGGAAGCGCAAGGGGATTATGCCGGGGCGCTGGAAAAGTACGACGAGGCGCTGAAAATTTTTGAGGGGTATTTTAGTCGTAACCATCCCAATATGGCTATCGGGTTAAACAATATTGCGTTGGTTCTGGAAGCGAAAGGGGATTATGCCGGGGCGCTGGCGAAGTCCGAAGAGGCGCTGAAAATTTTTGAGGATAATTTTGGTCGTAATCATCCCAATGTGGCTACCGGGTTGAACACTATCGCGGGAGTTCTTGTAGCGCAAGGGGATTATGCCGGGGCGCTGGAAAAGTACGACGAGGCACTGAAAATTGATGAGGGGTATTTTAGTAGTAACCATCCCAAGGTCGCGACGACGTTGAACAATATCGCGGGAGTTCTTGTAGCGCAAGGGGATTATGCCGGGGCGCTGGCGAAGTCCGAAGAGGCGCTGAAAATTTTTGAGGGGTATTTTAGTCGTAACCATCCCAATATGGCTATCGGGTTAAACAATATTGCGTTGGTTCTGGAAGCGAAAGGGGATTATGCCGGGGCGCTGGAAAAGTACGACGAGGCACTGAAAATTGATGAACGGCATTTTGGTCGAAACCATCCCGCTGTGGCCATAAAACTCTACGGTATCGCAAACGTGCTGAAAAGAAAAGGCGTTTATGACGGGGCGTTGGCCAAATTCAATGAAGCGCTGGCGATCGATGAAAAGTATTTTGGCCCGAATCATCCTGAAGTGGCTAAAGATTTGGATAGTATTGCTCAAGTGTTGGAATTAAAAGGCGATCGTATCGGAGCGCTAGGAAAGTTCAACGAAGCTATGAATATTTATGAAGCTTATTTTGGCCGAAATCATCTCGATGTGGCTCGCATCATAAACAATATTGCTAGCGTATTGACATCAGAAGGTAATTATGCTGAAGCGCTGGAAAGACTCAATGAAGCGCTATTTATTGCTGAAAATTATTGGGGCCAAAATCATCCTAATGTCGGAACCGTTTTGAATAATATCGGTCTCATACTGGCAGAGCAAGGCGAGTTTGCTGGGGCGCTGGAAAAACATTATAAAGCCCTACGCATCTCTGAAGCCTATTTTGGTCGTAATCATCCCGAAGTGGCGACGGCGTTGAACAATATCGCGGCGGTTCTTGAATCCCAAGGGGATTATGCCGGGGCGCTGGCAAAGTATGATGAAGCTCTCGCTATTTTTATGGAATTTCTCGGCCCCGACCATCCTAACACCAAAACTGTTCGCGAAAATAGAAATCAAGCCTGGTGGGAGTCACTAAGTGAACACGAACGCTGGTTCTGGCAAACGCAATTCTACCTTGCACAGTTAAAAGATTCAACCACAGCCAAAACAGAGCCAGACATGCTGGCATTATTAAACCAGATCGGCGTCTGCTATGTAAAACAGGCCAAGGCTGACTCCGCGCTCAGCTACTTAAACCAAGCCATGCTGTTAGCAAAAAACCTCAATAACAAACAAATGATTGGCACCGTGCTCAACAATCTGGGTGCAGCTTATAAAATTTCGAAAAACTGGCCGCTGGCAGAGGGCTATTTGCGCCAGAGTATTCAACACAACCGTGCCGTTGTGGGCGACAGCGCGGCAGTGCTGGCCTACAGCTATTTTCACCTGGGCGGCATGCTGCATGCCCAGGCTCAAGCGGATAGCGCTCGTTACTACGCCGAGAAAAGTCATGCGCTTGCCCAGAAACATGGCTTAAAAGATTTGCTGGAGGAGATTCGGGCATTGTTGGAGTCCATTGAGGAAGTTACTAAGAAATAAATGTCTTTGCGAGCGACCGTAGGGAGCGAAGCAATCCCCTCACTTGTGCAACGGTCGCAGGGGATTGCTTCGTCGCTTCACTCCTCGCAATGACAACGCGGGCCTGTCACTGCGAGGCGTTTTTGCCGAAGCAGTCCCCCCGGCAAAAGCACCTTTCCTTAGAGGCTAATAAGGAGATTGCTTCGTCGCGGAGTTTATCCTGAACGAAGTGAAGGACTCCTCGCAAAGACAGAAAACGGAGAGGAACTTCAGAGTGAAAGAGCATGACTATTACATCTATATTATGACCAACAAGTACAACACAGTCCTTTATACAGGAGTGACCAATAATCTTATCAAACGGGTTTATGAGCATAAAAACAAAATCACCAAAGGTTTTACAACTAAATACAACATCAACAAGTTGGTCTATTATGAACATTGTACAGATATTGAATCTGCAATAAGACGAGAAAAGCAGATCAAGGCTGGTTCACGAGCGAAAAAGATTGTACTCATTGAGAATATGAATAAAGAGTGGAAAGACTTAAGTATAAGTATTCAATTATGATAACTATGTCTTTGCGAGCGACCGTAGGGAGCGAAGCAATCCCCTCACTTGTGCAACGGTCGCAGGGGATTGCTTCGTCGCTTCGCTCCTCGCAAAGACAACGCGGGCCTGTCACTGCGAGGCGTTTTTGCCGAAGCAGTCCCCCGGCAAAAGCGCCTTTCCTTAGAGGCTACGCAAGGAGATTGCTTCGTCGCGGAGTTTTATCCTGAACGAAGTGAAGGACTCTGAGTAAAGACAGAAAACGGAGAGGAACTTCAGAGTGAAAGAGCATGACTATTACATCTATATTATGACCAACAAGTACAATACAGTCCTTTATACAGGAGTGACCAATAATCTTATCAAACGGGTTTACGAGCATAAAAACAAAATCACCAAAGGTTTTACAACTAAATACAACATCAACAAGTTGGTCTATTATGAACATTGTACAGATATTGAATCTGCAATAAGACGAGAAAAGCAGATCAAGGCTGGTTCACGAGCGAAAAAGATTGTACTCATTGAGAATATGAATAAAGAGTGGAAAGACTTAAGTATTCAATTATGATAACTATGTCTTTGCGAGCGACCGTAGGGAGCGAAGCAATCCCCTCACTTGTGCAACGGTCGTAGGGGATTGCTTCGTCG
>Ga0247727_10004080_pt1 | contig 31402 bp, 24 predicted proteins | sample WisWelCaveWW1625_FD_202498 | JGI IMG/M metagenome (GOLD analysis project Ga0247727, IMG submission 202498) | Biofilm microbial communities from Wishing Well Cave, Virginia, United States - WW16-25 | ecosystem: Environmental > Aquatic > Deep subsurface > Groundwater > Cave microbial mat | place... | reverse complement strand
TCGGAGCGCGCTACAGCGATGTCCCCTTTCCGGGTGCGCGCATCCGCTTCGAACCCGGCGAGCGCGAACGCACGCTCACGATCGAGATCGCGGACCCCACGCCGGACACCCACGGCATTGCGCTCCTCGAGAGTGAATTCCGCTTCGATTGGTCTGGAACATCTCTGCGCGTGACGGAAACACACCGCCTGCACAATCCGGGCCAGCGACCGATCTACGTGCCGGCTCCGCAACGGGCAGGTGCGCGAGCGCTCTTTCGCGGCGCACTGCCGGCGGCGGCCACAGCGCTCTCCGGCCCCCTCGGCATTTTGCCCGAAGGCGTTGAAGACAAAGCGGGGGAAGTGCTTTTCTGGGGACCGCTCTATGCCGGCGAACAAGAGCTTACTTTCTCGTACCAAGTCGCCTTAGCCGGCGATACGTTTCACTTCGCGAGAATGTTCCACACGCGCGCCGAGCGCGTCGTCGTCCTGCTCCCTTCCGAAGCCATCCAACTCAAATCGCCGGCGCTGCGCGCCGGCGACGAGACCACACACGAGGGACGCCGCTACCAAAGCTTCAACGGAGGTCCCATGGGGACTGGCCAGCGTCTCGGCTTCGACCTCGCGCTGCCCGCTTTCGTGCGCGACCCCGCCGCCGTCACCACATCCGAAATGCGGATGTTTCTGGAATTCGACGAAGCGCTGCTACACGTGCGCGAGGAATACCACCTCGCGGTCGCCGGCGGCGCCTACGTGAGCGGCTCCGAAGACGCGCCGCTGCTCGCGATCCCGCTGCCGGCGGAAGCCCGCGAGCTTCGCTTCGGCAGCGAAGCGCTGGAAATCGGTATCGCTCCGCACCCCGAGAACGGCCTGCTCGTATTGGGACCACTGCCGCCGGGCGAAACGACCCTCGAAGTGACGTACCGCATCCCCGTTGCCGACACACGGGTTTCCATTGCGCGCCGCTTCGCCGCGCGCATCCCGCTGCTCTCGGTCTTCATCGCCGACAGCGGCCTGCGCGTCGAATCCTCCCGGCTGCACCGGCGGCGGCCCGTGCACACCGAAGACGGTTTCTACCTCTACCTAGAAGCTTTCGAAATCGAAGCTGGCGAAGTCGTTCCCTTGGAGTTGACTTCCAGCGTGCCACCGACGCGACTCGCGGACTGGCAGGCGGCCCTGCTGGTGCTGCTCTTGGTCAGCGCCACGCTCTTTTTCTTGTTCGCACCCCTGCGACAAACCGAAGCGCAGGTCAGCGACGAGCCGGAGCCGGCGGCGCTGCGCGAACGCCGCGCCATCTACGCCGCCATGCAGGATCTGGAACACGACTATGAAACGGGAAAGCTCTCCGACGCGGACTACCACGACCTGCGCGAAGAATTGCGGCGGCGCGCTGCCGAGCTGCTCCTCGGTGAGCACGAACGCGCTCCCGCCAGCGAGCCTGCGTCTTGAGCTCCGCCGCTCTTTCGGCACGCGGTCTTTGCAAACGTTATGGACCGCTCGTCGCCTTAGCCGATATCGATCTCGCACTTTCAGCCGGTTGTATTCTCGCCGTGCTCGGAGAAAATGGGGCCGGCAAATCAACCTTGCTGCGAATTCTGGCAGGCTTGGTGCGGCCGACGAGCGGCTCTGTCGCCATCGAGGGCAGCGTTCTCGAGCGCCGCACCGCCCGCCGCCGAATCGGCTACAGCGGCCACGCAAACCTGCTCTACCCCACTCTCACAGCGCGGGAAAACCTGTGTTTCGCAGGGCGCCTCTACAACGTCGCGAATCCCCACGAACGCGCCGCAGAACTGCTTGCTGAATACGGACTGTCGGCGACCGCGGAGCGTCCGGTGGCGAAACTCTCCCGCGGCACAGCGCAGCGGTTAGCTCTGGCCCGCAGCCTCGTGCACGACCCGCGCATCCTGCTTCTCGACGAACCCTTTACAGGACTCGATTTAAACGGTGCGCAGGCACTCATGCAGCGCCTGCGCCGGCTGCGCGCAGACGGGCGCGCCGTCATCTTCGTCACCCACGAAATCGACCGCGCCACCGCCTTGGCCGACGCGGCCCTGGTGCTTCAGAAAGGCCGCGCGTTGCTCATGAGCGCGCCACCTCAGCGCTCCGATCTTGAAGCGGTGCTGGGACAGCCGGTGGGTTCCGCAGCGTGAGCACCTTTGTCGCCGTGCTCTGGAAGGATCTGCTCTGCGAATGGCGCAACCACGAACGGCTGAGCGCGATGGTGGTGTTCTCGCTGCTGCTCGTCGTGATCTTCCACTTCGCGCTGCCAGAGAGCAGCGCGCCGGCCTCGCGAACCTACGCGCCGGGTCTGCTATGGGCGGCCTATGTGTTTGCGGCACTGCTCGGACACAACCGCGCCTTCGCCGCGGAGCTCGAGAACGACGCCCTATCCGGTTTGGCTCTGGCACCGGTCGACCGCGGCTGGATCTTTCTCGGCAAAGCGGCCGCCAACTTTCTCGTTCTCGCGGCGGTGCAGTTCCTCACCGCCGCGGCCTTCGCACTGGCCTTCGAACTCGAGCTCGCCGCACACGCGCTGCCCTTCGCGGGTATCGCCGCTCTCGGAGCCCTGGGACTCTCCTGTCTCGGAACCTTGTTCGCCGCCGTCGCCGTGCGGACGCGCTTCCGCGACGTACTGCTGCCGCTGCTGCTTTTCCCACTGGCCATCCCGTTGCTGGCGGCTGCGGTGCACGCCACGGCTGCGATTCTCGCTGGCCGCGGCGTTCCGCCCGCCAGCCTGCACCTCTTGCTGGTGGTCGACGCCGTGTACGCGATCGTTTCCTTTCTCTCTTTTGAGTACGTTCTCGATGAGTAGACGATGACTGCACCTTCTCCCACGCTTCCCCTGCGCCGCACGCTGCGCATCTGCGGTGCACTGCTGCTCGCGCTGGCCGCGGCCTTCGCGTTCTGCGTGTGGCGCGCGCCGGAAGACGCCACCCAAGGCGTGATCCAGAAAATTTTTTACCTGCACGTCCCCTTAGCGTTCTCCGCTTATCTCGGTTTTTTTCTTACGGCGCTCTTCGGTGCATTGTTTCTCTGGCGGGGCGATGAGCGCAGCGATCGCCTGGCCGCGGCCGCCGCCGAAGTGGGCGTGCTCTTCTGCAGTTTGGTGCTCATCACCGGGCCGATCTGGGCCAAGGGAACTTGGGGCCGCTTCTGGTCCTGGGATGCGCGGCTCACGCTCACGCTGCTCTTGTGGTTGATCTATGTCGGTTATCTGCTCCTGCGCAGCTTCGCGGAGGGAGGCGACCGCGCCGCGCGCTTCGCGGCGGTCTACGGCATCGCCGGCATCGCCGTCATTCCCCTCAACTACTTCGCTATTGAACTTTCGCGCGGCTCTCTGCACCCCGAGAACCTCGAGCGCGGGAGTCTCGGCGCCGGCATGGGCCTACCCTTCGCGCTGGGCGTCGTGACCTCGCTCGTTTGCTTCCTGTTTCTGCTGTGTCTGCGCATCCAAGTAACCGCGCTGAGGCGGGCGGAGGAGCAGCGCCTGTACGCTTCCGACGCGTAGTCTGGGAGCCGCCGCCTAGCACCCGAAAAATGGAGAGCCATCACCAGCGACGGAGCTGAAAGCTGATAAACGAGCACTGCTTCCGATATTTATGGCCGGCGGTCTATTTCCTCTTTCGGAGCTCACAACCACGGCTGTCGATAAAACGCGCGTTAATCTCTTTAACCCGGATTATTCATGAAGTCCGTAGCGAGACCGCGGAGATGCTCGGAATAGTGAACGATTTCAGCGTTCGGTACCGCAGGCGTACTGGACAGTACGTCGAGGAACCGAACGCTGAAATCGTTCGCCAGGTCGAGTAGATACGTGGTCGCAGTAGGCACTTCATGAATAATCCGGGTTAAACGTCCGTAGCTGAGATCCGTCGACCAAAGGAGTATCGCCGTTTGTCCTACGTATTCTGGGCTTACTTTTTGGCGGTGGGGAGCTTGGCGGCCTATGTAGCGTGGCTGCTGAGGAGCCGCCGTCAACTGTGCAAAAGCCTCAAAAACAGCGAAAAATCAAATCAAATCACGGTTGACAAACCGGGCCTTTCAGAAGTATAAGCGTGGTACCCACAAGCTGCGGTTCGCAGTGGGTTTTCTCAGCCGTTGCCAACTTCTCTTTCCCCTCTGGGGAGGTTGTGTGTTCGCTCGGATGGGAAGCCCAGAAAGCTGTGCGGAAAATTGCGGACCCCACCCCAGTGGAACCGAGCCGAGGGTAAGCGGCTGCCCAACGTGTTCGCAGTCGGGAACAGGAGAGCGGGTGAAACGCTCGCTCACGCGGCGCAAGCTGGCGGCAACTTTTCCCGTGAGAACGCGTGGTTGCTGCAATTCACACCTGTGTGTGGAGCGAGTGACGGAAGCTGGCACAGAGATTGCTCTCTGACACGCCGAACCCGCAGTCCACACGACAGGAATTCCATAGACCCGCTTCCCGCTGAAGGCGGGGGAGGCGCGAAGGAGGCAGAGCGAGAACGATGACCAGCATGAAACGCGGCGTCGGCTATTGCGAAAATACGGACTGCGAGGATTACGCCAAGGGCGTCTTCCTGCTGAACCACGGCGATACCTTTTACTGCCCCCGCTGCCGCCAGCTCGGCAAGGTCGAGAAAGAGCGCGGCTTTTACACCGGCAATTCAGACATCTTCAAAGAAGTTCGCGTCGAGTACAACTTCGATCCCATCAACAACGTTTACCGTGAGATCGCCATTGTGCGCGATGAGAGCCTTTGGGGACGCAACAACGTCTACACGCTGCAATCGCCGCTCATCAAGACCGAGAAGCGCGCGCTCAAAGTCGCAGAAGCCATCCTGGCCAACCTGAATCGCTACCGCGGCCTGCTGAACGGCGACGAGATCCCCCGCACCACCGAAATCATTCTCTCCTTCGACGAACCCCTGACGGAGTTCGCCGCCAAACTGCATCAGTTGAGCAAGGAGTGGGAAGCCAGCGGGTTGCGCGAGGCCGCCCGGCGCTAATCAAAGCCACGCTCTTTGGGCATGGTCGGCTACTTTGGGAACCTCCCACTTACCTTTGCGCGCATGAAAATCCTGGGCTGCAGTCGGTACGCTCTAGCCAACGTCCGTTATACTGTGATCCCTCCAAATACACCTGCACCCAAGCTGATATTCTTCATCTGGGTTTCCGAGCACCCGCCTCGTTCGTGGGCAAGAGGTCACCGTCGAACATGTCACAGCGCGCGCGAGAGACGATCGTCGTCGACGGCAAGGCGCTGGCGCAGGAAATCCGGACGGAACTCGCGCGCGAAATCGAAGCACTGGTCGCGGCTGGACACACACCTCCCCAACTCGCCGTGCTGCTCGTCGGTGACGATCCCGCCAGTGCCTCCTACATCAAGGGCAAGCGCCGCGCCTGTGAGCGCGCCGGCATCCGCTCCAGGGAAGACAAGCTGCCGGCCTCCGCGCGCGAAGCGGATGTACTGGCGGTGGTCGACGCACTGAACCGCGACCCCGACGTCGACGGCATCCTGGTGCAACTGCCGCTGCCAAAAGCCGTGCGCGCCACCGCCGTGGCAGCGGCCATCAACCCCGACAAGGACGTCGACGGCTTGCACCCCCTGAACGGAGGTCTCCTGCTGGCGGGTACGTTGGGCCTCGTCCCCTGCACGCCGCTCGGTATCCTCGAGATCCTGAACCGCCACCGCGTTCATCTGGAAGGCGCACGGGCCGTGGTCATCGGCCGCAGTGACATCGTCGGTAAACCAGTGGCACTCTTACTCCTGCAGCGCAATGCCACAGTTACTCTGTGTCATTCGCGCACGCGCGACCTCGCAGCCTTAGTGCGGGAGGCGGACGTTGTGGTGGCGGCAGTCGGTTCCGCGCGGCTGGTCAAAGAAGATTGGATCAAGCCCGGCGCCGCCGTGATCGACGTCGGCGTCAACGTGATCGACGCTGAAATTGTCGGCGACGTTGATTTCGAAGCGGTGCTCGGCAGGGCGGGCCTGCTCACGCCGCCGCGCGGCGGGGTCGGTCCCATGACCATCAGCATGCTGCTCAAGAACACGCTTTTGGCGTACCGCCGCAGGAGGAAGCTGTGACTTCGCTCAAACGCACGGCTCTGTTCGACTGCCACCGCGCACTCGGCGGCCGCATGGTCGAATTCGCCGGCTACGAAATGCCCGTGCAGTACACCTCGATCCTGGCGGAGCACCGCGCTGTGCGCAGCGCCGCCGGCCTCTTCGACACCTCTCACATGGGCCAGATCGAAATCAGCGGCCCGCGGGCCGTCGCCGCACTGGAATCACTCGTAACCTGTCCCGTAACCGACCTGCGGCCGGGCCGCGTGCGCTACGGCCTTTTGTGCAACGAACGCGGCGGCACGGTCGACGACGTTACGGTTTATCGCCTGGCGGAAGACCGCTTCTTCCTGTGCGTCAACGCCGCGAGCGAGGCAAAAGACGATGCCTGGCTGCGCGCCCACCTGGGCACCGGCGCCGAGCTAACGAACCGCAGCGCCGAGACCGCCATGCTGGCCCTGCAGGGACCGGTGAGCCTCCGCATCTTGGCGCGGCTCACCGACTTGCCCCTGGGCGACCTGCCGCGCTTCGGCTTTCTCGAGGGCAAGCTGACCGGAGCGAGTTGTCTGGTGTCTCGCACCGGTTACACCGGAAGCGACGGTTTTGAGCTCTATCTCCCGGCGGCGGACGCCGCTGTCCTCTTCGAAGCCCTGCTCGAAAACGGTCGCGAGCACGGCCTTATACCCGCCGGTCTGGGAGCGCGCGACACCCTACGCCTGGAAGCCGCCCTTCCACTCTACGGCCATGAGCTAGACGATGAGACATCTCCCCTGGAGGCCGGCCTAGCACGCTTCGTCAAGCTCGCGGCCGGGGGCTTCATCGGCGCGGAGGCCCTGCGCCGACAACAGGCGGAAGGCTTGCGCCGGGTGCTCGTCGGCTTTGAACTCACGGAGGGGGGGATCGCGCGCGCGGAATATCCTATCCGGAGCAGCGATGGATCCCGCGTTGGGCGCGTGACTTCCGGGGCCCACTCGCCCAGTCTCGGAAAATCCATCGGCCTCGGCTACGTTCCACCTTCCCTTGCGCCCGTCGGGTCGCTATTTGAAATCGGAATCCGAGGGCGTGGTATTCAGGCGCGCGTAGTAGAAACGCCCTTTGTTCGAGCGCCGGAAAAGCCTCGGGGGGCAAATTGAAAATTCGGCTTGCAGATTTTCAACCAGCAGCGTAGAACTGCCGCGACAATCGGAGATGCGCGCCGGCGCTCACTCCGAAGAAATAGCGCGGAGGAATGCAAGTGGCCGACTACGACGTTCCCGACAACCTGCACTACAGCGAACAGGACGAATGGGCGCGGCCCGAGAGGGACCGCGTCGTCGTGGGTGTGACCGATTACGCACAACAGCAGTTGGGCGACATCGTGTTCGTCGAACTGCCGGAAGTCGGAACGGCGGTCGAGAAAGGTGAACCCTTCGGCGTCGTCGAGTCTGTGAAAGCGGTCTCCGATCTCTGCGCCCCGGTCTCCGGCGAAGTCATCGAGATTAACGAGGATCTCCGGGAACATCCCGAACTCGCCAATGAAGATTGTTACGGCGACGGCTGGATCATCGCGATCGCACCCAGTGAGCCGAAGGACCTGGGCAGCCTGCTCGACGCGAAGTCTTACCGCAAACACATCGAAGCCCGCTCCGGCTAAGCCAACGAAAGAAGCCGGTGCGCTACATCCCCCACACGGACGCCGAGATTCGGCGCATGCTCGAAACCATCGGCGCTCCCTCGCTGGAAGCCCTGTTCGCTTGCGTACCGGAAAAACACCGGCTCGGGCGAGAGCTCGATTTGCCGCGCGCCGCCAGCGAACAAGAACTGCTCGCGGAACTCGAGGGGTTGGCCTCGCAGAACATGAACAGCTCCTCCCACGCGTGGTTCCTGGGAGCCGGCACGTACCCGCACTTCATTCCCAGCGCCGTGGATGCCATCGCATCGCGTTCGGAGTTCTACACCTCCTACACGCCCTACCAACCGGAAATCACCCAGGGCACTCTCCAAGTGATTTTCGAATGGCAGACGTTGATAGCCGGCCTGACGGGCCTGCCCGTCTCCAACGCGTCACTCTACGATGGCGCCTCAGCGGCGGCCGAGGCCACGCTGATGGCGCTGCGCCTGACCCGTCGTTCCCGCGTCGTTGTTTCCGCCGGACTGCACCCTCACTACCGCGCGGTGATCTCCACTTATCTGGCGGGACTGGGGACCGAAATCGCGGAACTGCCGCGGGGCAGCGATGGACGCACGGCAAACCCCGATAACTTCATTACGGATGACACGGCCTGCGTGCTCATCCAGCAACCCAATTTTTTCGGCTGTCTGGAAGAGCTGAGCACCGCCGCGCAGACCACCCGTGCGCGCGGCGCCCTGCTGATCGCCGTGGTCAACGAAGCACTTTCGCTGGCGCTGTTGCGCTCGCCAGGAGAGAGCGGAGCCGACATCGTGTGCGGCGAAGCGCAGAGCTTCGGTGTGCCCATGGGTTTTGGCGGCCCGCACCTGGGATTCTTAGTGACGCGCGATACCTACCTGCGCCAGCTACCGGGCCGCATCGTCGGACAGACGGAAGATGCACAGGGACGCCGCGGCTTCGTACTCACACTGTCCACGCGCGAGCAACACATCCGCCGCGAGCGGGCGACGTCCAACATCTGCACCAACCAGGGGCTGTGCCTGCTCTTAGCGACGGTCTACCTGTCGCTATTCGGACGCGTCGGCCTGCGCAAGCTGGCCGAGATCAACCTGGCCAAGGCGGAATACGCCAAGGCGCGCGTGCGCGCGACGCCCGGGCTCTCGCTGCCCTACTCGGCGCCGACCTTCAACGAATTCGTGGTCGGCGTCCCGCGGCCGGCGGTGGAATGCATCGCGAAAGCAGAGCAGGCCGGTATTGCCGCCGGCCTCGATCTCAAACCCTTCACACCGGAGCTGGGCAACGCCTTGCTTGTTTGCACCACGGAGCTCACGCGCCGATCAGATATCGACCGCCTCGTCGATGTACTGGCCGGAGGTCGCGCGTGAGCCCGCGCCAAACTCCGGCACGCAATGCCTCGCGCGGCTTGGCCTACGAGGAGCCGCTGCTCTTCGAGCGCTCGCGGCCGGGCAGTATCGGCTACTCCCTGCCGGAGCTCGACGTTCCCGCCGTCAACGCCGCACAAGTGCTCGGCGGCGAGCAGCTGCGCCACGATGTCCCCGAACTTCCCGAGGTTTCGGAGGTCGAAGTCATTCGTCATTTCACCCGGCTCTCCACCTGGAACGCCTCCGTGGATCTGGGTCTCTACCCGCTCGGCTCCTGCACCATGAAGTACAATCCCAAAGTCAATGAGCGCGCCGCGCGCATACCCGGTTTTGCTCAGGTACATCCCCTGCAACCCGCCGTCTTCGCCCAGGGAATCTTGACCCTGATGGCGCGCTTGGAGCGACAACTGTGCGAGATCAGCGGCATGAACCGCGTCTCTCTGCAGCCCGCCGCCGGAGCCCAGGGCGAGCTGGCGGGCATCATGATGATCCGCGCCTACTTCGAGCAGCGCGGCGAGCGGCGCAACACGGTGCTGATTCCCGACAGCGCCCACGGCACCAATCCCGCCAGCGCCGCCTTGAACGGCTTTTTCGTCGCAAGTCTGCCCACCGGAGACGACGGCGTGCTGCACCCCGAAACCGTTGAGCGCGTGATGTCGCCGGACGTCGCGGCCCTCATGCTCACGAACCCCAACACGCTGGGAATCTTCGAGGAGCACATGGCGCGTATCGCGGAGATCGTGCACGCCCAGGGCGGCCTGGTCTACGGCGACGGCGCCAATTTGAACGCGCTCTTGGGAATCGCACGCCCCGGAGACTTCGGCATCGACGTCATGCACTTCAACCTGCACAAAACCTTCTCCACACCGCACGGCGGAGGAGGACCGGGTTCCGGACCGGTCGGCGTCAAAAACATCCTGGCTCCCTACCTGCCCGTGCCCGTCGTGCGCGAACGCGCGGCGAGTGAAGGCGGCGGCTGCGTCCTCGATTACGATTTTCCTCACAGCATCGGGCGCCTGCACGGCAACCTCGGCAACGCAGGCATGTTCGTGCGCGCCTACACCTATCTGCGTTCCCTGGGGCCAGATGGATTGCGGCGCTGCGCGGAGATGGCGGTGCTGTCAGCAAATTATTTGAAAGAGCGCCTGCGCGGCGCTTACACCCTGCCCTACGATCGCCCGGTCATGCACGAGTGCGTGCTCTCGGACAAAGCGCTTGCCGACAGCGGCGTCACCGCTCTGGACGTCGCCAAACGCCTCATCGATTACGGCTACCATCCACCGACGATTTATTTCCCTCTGATCGTGAACGGAGCCCTCATGATCGAGCCGACGGAATCCGAGAGCCTCGACGGCCTGGACTGCTTCGTCGACGCCATGCTGGCGATCGCCCGCGAAGCCCGCGAGAACCCGGAGCTCGTGCGCGGCGCGCCGCACCACACGCGCCTCTCGCGCCTCGACGAAACCCGTGCCGCCCGCCGGCCGGTGTTGCGATGGCAAGCCCCCGTCTCGTGAGCTACGTGCACCCATGGCCTTTGCTTAAAAACGAATCCAGTAAGAAGACTCCTCAAAGGAGCCGGGGAAGTGGCATAATCCAGCGCTGTATGCTTTTTGTAAGTGAGACAATGCTAAAAACCCGTCTATTATAGTGGTGACGTTCGTGTACAAGACGAGATCCGAGGAAGAAGAAGTAGCAAGATCATCAGCGCAAGGCAAAGGAAGCACCTCGCGATTCCCGCACTTACTCAGGTTGGTGGGTGTCGCTGCGAACTTCTGCTTCTGTCGCGATTTTGTGTGGGGTTCTCTCGGGACTGTTCACTGGAATTGTGGCCTGTGACTCGCAAGAAGAAGGCACTAAGGGCGCTAAAGGTTGGGTTGTCCAAACAAACGATCCCCTTTCTTACTTTGGCCCAGTTACCTATGCCGATGTCGACGGCGACGGCGATCAGGAAATTTTCACCCACCTCAATGTATTTGGAAGCGGAGCCTCGGTGGCCCAGCCAGGCATCTATGCGTTTCGCCACGATGGTCAACCGTTTCTCTCAGGCGCGGCGCTGACTCCAAAGGGCCTGTTCTTTCCGCTTCCTGAAGCTCCAATGACTCCGACACTGGCCAATCTGGACGGCGACGCTTTTCTCGAAGTCGCCGTGCTCACACAGAACGAGATTTTGCTGCTGAACCACGATGCCAGCGTGCTGCGGCGCTGGTCGATTGCAGAGAGCCTCGGGCCCGGTTGGACGACTTGGAGGGATGCTCCCGTGGTGGTAGCTGACATCGCGGGCGGTGGTTTGCCGGAGCTCGTGGTTCCGCTTTACCACGCCGACACCTCCAAGGAAGTGCTTCCGGTGGCGGTTTACTCGGCTTGGGGGAAGCTGTTGAATCCGGGTTGGCCGCCTAAAGCGCCGACGGGTTATCGAGGACTCCGAGCTCCGATCCTGAGTGCGGCCGCCCTCACCGGTGCCGAGGCGGAAGGGATAGTGCTGAAAATGCGAGATTCCACAGCACCATATACCCCGCTGGTCGCGGCACTCGATTCCTTTGGCAACCGGCTTTGGAATTTTCCTTTTGATGCCTATGACGTGGTGACGGCCAATGTAAACGGCGATGTGCGACAGGAAGTTGTAGTGCTCGGTTTCCCTCAAGTGGACGCAGGCAGCTCTGGAGGCAAGGTGTGGTTGTCCAAGCTGGTAGTACTCGATGGCAAGGGTTCGGTTGTGGCGGAACACGCCATCGAATTGGGTCCTTACGTTTATAAGGAATATCGCGATCCGAATACCGGAAAACTTTACTTGGAGGAAACCAAGGCAGACATCAGCAGCTCCTCCTATCCACAGCTTTTAATTGGAAATTTGGACCGCGATGCTGCTCTCGAAGTGGCCTTTGCGAGCATTTTTATTCACATGCGGACCGACATCGAAGATCCTGACCCGCGTCCACAATTTCTTGTGTACCGAACCGATCTGCACGCACACAAGCTGGGTGGCGGAGAACTCTCGGGTTTCCCGATTGCTCTCGATCACTTGCGGCTGGATAATTACGAGGAGTTTCGCCCCGAGGCCTTGGCCGACGTGGATGGCGATGAGGTGTCGGATCTGCTCGTCGAGCAACTTAAACACCCCGTCCCCACGCACAAGATTTTTGCCTGGAACGGACGCGGCGAGGCGATTTCGGGTTGGCCCATCGAGTTGCGCGTCACGACGCCTCCGCATCCGCAGCTCGGTTATCTCGGGAGTCATAAGATCAAACTCGCCATCGGCGACTTGGATAGCGACGCCGACCTCGATTTGGTGAGGGCGACCTTCGGGGGTGAGCTACACTTGGTTGATCTTAAAGTGGCCCGACGCCGCCCATTATGGGATTGGCCGATGTATCGCTTCAATGCGCGGCACACGGGAAATTTCAAGCAGCGATAACGTCCTAAAAGTTCGCAGATTTGAAAAGCAGGCTATCTGCCATTGATCCAAAGATCCTTGTGCCCACTCGCGTTGCTTACGGCGACGTGAATCACAGCGGAAAACTCGAAACCCCAACGTGGAGAGCACCGAGGCTTACCACCCATAGCCCGGACTATTCATGAAACCGCCGTTACCGACGGAGCCCCAAAAACACACTGTCATACAGCCTCCGTCGGAGTGGCCGTTTCATGAATAATCCGGGTTAGTGTGTTTCGCTCAGTTCCTATGAACACGAGAGCACTGCCACACCTGGTGTATATTGGGATTCACTCGTTCAAGCGCTGAGCCGTAGCGTTGCTGTCAAACCTTTAGCCGTAGCACTTCCGATCCAGAGGTGTCTTAGGTTGTGATTGAATCTCATAGGGACGGAATAAGCATGCTAGCCCGCATTCCTTACCGAGTTGTTACTGCGGCGGTGCTGACCACGGTCCTGTTCTGCGACCTCGCTGCCTGCGTGCAAAATGACGGCACGCGCAATCCACTTTCCGGAAAGGTTTCAGAGGACGGCGAGCGCGAACTCGGTTTTGAGTTCGACCTCGAGATCGAGAAATATCTCGACTTCATCGATGACCCTCTCGTGTTGGGCTTCCTGAACGATGTCGGTCAGGATCTGGTAGGCCAACTGGAACCTCAGCCCTTCGTCTACCGCTTCCGCTTGATCCGCGATCCGAGTTTGAACGCTTTCGCCGTGCCCGGCGGCTACATCTATCTCCACAGCGGCACGCTGCTCGCCGCAGGTTCACTCGACGAATTCGTGGGTGTGCTGGCCCACGAGATGGGCCACGTCAAAGGCCGCCACTACGCGCGCATGCACGAAAAGGCGCTGATTCCGGGTCTGCTCGCGCAACTGGCGGGGCTGGCGGCCGCTTCCGTCTCCGGTGAACCCGGACTAGCGGTAGCGGCGCAAGGGGCCAACGTCGCCATGCAGTTGCGCTTCACACGCGAGTTTGAAGCCGAGGCGGATCAACTGGCCGTTACCTTCATGACCCGCGCCGGCTACGCGCCCGAAGGCCTAGCGCGTTTTTTCGAGCGCTTGATTGCCGCCCAAGAAGAGACTCCTCTGCACATCCCTCCTTACCTGTACAGTCATCCGGCGGTGGAAGAACGCATCGAGGCGGTGCGCACCGCCGGACGCCAGCGCACTCAACCCGCTCTACCCGTTTTCGCCGCGGAGTTCCGCGCCATCCAAGCGCGCCTCGCCGCCCTCGTGGAGAGCGAACGCTCCACCTGGGTCGCCGCGCCCGCCTTCGATCGCGAGCGCAGCACACCGCAACTCGCAGCCGCCGAAGCCCTGGCGCAACAAAATCGGCGCGGCGAAGCCATCGCACTGCTCCACCGGACGGAAGCGGAGATTCCCGGCGATCCGCGCCTGCCCTATCGACTCGCCGAGCTGTTGACCGCCGAGAACCGCGCGCCGGAAGCCATCGCAGCTTACCGCCGCACATTGGCGCTCGACCCCACCCGTGCCTTGGTCTACTTCCGACTCGGCCGCTTCTACCAGGCCCAAGGCGACCGCCATCACGCCACCTACTACTTCGAGCAAGCAGCCCACCGAGCTGGCCCCACTAGCCCACTCCGCGAACAGGCTCTGGTCCGCATTGAACGCACGGTTTTCTCCGTCGTGACCGACAGCGGTTTAGCCTCGGGGTGCGCCGCCGCGCGCACCGACGGCGCTGCGGGTCTCTCCCAAATGGAGTTCACCGCGGGCGACAGTGAAGTACTCTGGTGGGCCAAGCTTGGGCAACGCTTCCTGGTGGAGCGCGAAAACATCGAAGTGCAATGGATCAATCCGCAGGGAAAACTCGTCCAGAAGGGTCGCGCCGAAGCGCTTCGCCGGCCTTACATCACCGCTTCACTGACATTGACGGATGCGGCTCGGACGCCGGGAACCTGGCGCTGCGAAGCACGGCTCGACGGTGACCTTATCAATCGCCACACTTTTCAGATTGATTAGCCACACCTGGCAAAATAATCGGGCTGACGCGCAGCGCTTTCCACGAAGATTCGAAAATTCGCGCAACTCTCTCATTGAGGGGCATTTGGGGTTGCTCGAAGCTCCTCGCAGAGTTGTTTAGCTCGTCGCTTCGACCAACCCCCAATACTCCCCAATGAGAGTGCCAGAATCTTTCGTCGGATCGAAGCTATTCGGCGAGCCGTTCCCGAGCAACTTCCGCCCAGTGGCCGCGAGGGCGCAGCTGGAGGTAACGGCGCCAGTACTGGGACGCCGTGTGCTCGAGCTCCAGTTTTTCGTAGAGAAGCGCCAAAGAGAGATGAGCATCCGCATAAAGCGGATCACTGCGCAGCGCACACTTCAAGTGAACGAGGGCGGCACCGACGCGGTTCTTCTCTTCCAGCAACGTCGCCACATTGAAGTGAGCCTCGACGTGATGGGAGTTGGCGGTCAGTGCGTCGCGGAAAGCGTGCTGGGCTTCCTGCTTGCGACCCTGGTTGTAGTAAACCGCGCCGAGGTTGCAGTGGGCGTCGGCGAAATCCGGATCCAACGCCACGGCGCGGCGATACGCCTCGACCGCCGCAGCGTAGGTCCGCGCATCCGCGTCGAGCCTGCAGCCCTCTTCGAACCAAGAGCGAGCGAGGGCGCGCGCCGACGCCGCGGAAGCTTCGATACCTCCGTCGGCGCGCAGCGGTTCAACAACGTTCGGCTCCAGCGCACTGGCTTCGAAATCGAGCAGGAGTTGACCGTTGGCTTCAAAAAGGTGATCGGCGTGGGACACGACCACGCGCCGCGGCGCCTCACCCCACAGGCGCAGCGCGCGCAGCGGATTTTCGACCTCGGGCATCAGCCGGCGCAGGTGCTCGACGGCCCGCCGGATGCGGCGCAAAGACACACCCCCCGCGCGCAAAGCCAATAGCGATTTGATGCCGACGAGATCGCAAAAAGCGAACGCTCGCTGAGAGCCGATCGTGAGGCTGGGTTCGACCAATGCCGCACGCTGCCAATAGAGCAGACGAGCGGGCGGCAGCTTGAAAATTCTCGCAACGTCGTTCCGGGTGTACGCGTGCACCGTGCACTTTCATATCACTCCCAGGCGCTTTTGGGGAGTACTTTTTTCGCGCGCGTCACCGGCAAGCAGACCGAGGCCGCCACCCACGCGTCGGCGACTGCGCTGGCGCGCGCCGCGGACCTCGTGCTCGAAAAAATCGAACGCCAACTGCGCCGCGTCCACGACAAGCGCATCTTCCAACACCGCCGCGAAGCCCAGAAGGAAAACCTGAAGCGCAAGAGTTAGCTTCGATCCGACAATCTACCGGCGCTCCCGCGAGGAGCGCTCAGGGGAAAGTCGAAGCGACGAGCTAAACAACCCTGCGAGGAGCTTCGACTTTTCCCTGAGCGCTCCTCGCAAAGGGAGTCACGCGAATTTTCGCATCTCCGCAGAACTCAGGAACGAGGCGTTTCAGGCGGGGTAGGCTGCGGGCTCGGCCGCCCGAAGAGCCAACCTTGGCCGAAGGGAATGCCGAGCTCTTCGAGCACGGCGAGTTCCTCGGGCGTGTCGAGCCCCTCGGCGATCACGCGGGAGCCCATCTGTTCCGCCACCGCGTGGAAGGCGCGCAAGAGCTCGCGCCGCGAAGGATCCTCATCCGCACCGGTGACAAACACACGGTCGACTTTGATGAAGTCGGGAGCGAGTTCCATCACCGCCTGCAGGCTGGAGTAGCCGGCTCCGGTGTCGTCGAGGGCGATCTTGAATCCCAGACTGCCGTAATAATCTCGCAGTTCGCGGAAGAGCGCGAAGTGACGGATCGATTCGCGCTCCGAGATCTCAAAGACGACGTCGGAGGGCTGGAGCCGAATGCTCTCGAGCGTCCGGCACAAGGCCTCGCCGCGGAAGGCCGGGTCGCGGATCGCCGTCGGTAAGAAATTCAGAAAGAGCTTTGCGCCCGGCGGCAGCGCTGCGGCTCCCGCGATCCCGCTGCGACGACACAGACAATCGAGTTCGAACACGAGCCCGACTTCTTCGGCCAGCTCGAACATCGACAGCGGCGCGTAGAGATCCGAGCCCTCCGGCCCGCGCGCCAGCGCCTCGTAACCGAACACGGTGCGGTCCTTGACAGTGACGATCGGCTCGTACACCGAGCGCACACGCCCGCGCAGTACGATGTCGAGCAGTCGGTCGCGGCGCTGGCGATGCAATAACTTGCGGTTCAAATCCGCATCTTCGCGCGCGCGGTCGAGCACGCGGCGCAACTGGGTCTCGACGGAAAGGCTCGGGTTGCGCAGCGCCATGGCGTGGCCCAGCGCTACGGCCGGAGCCGATCTCAAGTAGGGGTACGCGATACGCGCACCCCGCTCCGGAAAACGCTCCTCCAATTGTCCGGCCAACTCCGGCAACTCCGACCAGATGCGATCGAGCTCCTCGCGCCCGCGGTAGAGCAGGACCAGGAACTCCCCACTCCCCGCTTCGCCCAGAAGCAGTTCATCCGCTTCGCGCAAGTAGGGCTGGACCGCGTCGCCCAGCCACGCGAACAAACGATTCATCGTGTGGCGGAAAGCTTCCGCGCCGAAATTGCGCTCGATCTCGGCGAGCCAGGCGGCTTCCAGGACCAAGAGCCCGATGGCGCCGGCGGCTTCGAAGCGCTCCGTAATACGCGACAGCGCCTCTCCAAAACGCGGGAGAGAGAGCACTTCTGCTGAAGTGAAAGCGGTGTGCCGCACGGCGCTCACGAGAGAGCGTATCGGCGGCGGGATCAACGGGCCTGACGGGAGCAAAATCGGTCCGCACAAAAAAGCGTCAGTAAGTGGGAACCGCAGGATCGACGGTCAACGACCAGGCGTGAATACCGCCCTGCAAATTCACGACCCGGGAAAAACCCTGAGCAGCAAGCCACTCGCAGGCCTTGGCGCTACGGCCACCGTGGTGACAGTGCACGACCACGAGCTTGTCTTTCCAGGCCTCCAACTCGCCTGCGCGCCGGGGCAGTTCGCCCAGAGGAATCAAGAGAGACCCCTTGATGTGCGCCGCGGCGTGCTCGTCCGGCCCGCGGACGTCGAGCAGTAGAAACTGCTCTCCCGGCACACCCAAGGCCTGAATCTCCACCGGCGGCTTCTCCGTGAACACCACTCCTCCTGTTTTGCCCTTTGTTGGATCCGCCTCCCGCGCGCAGCGTACCGCAACCTCCGGCTGTTCCCGCTGCACCGCTCCCGCACCGCAGCCGTGGCAATCAGGATCCCGCTCGAGCCGAAATTCGGAAAACTGCAGCGCGAGGGCGTCGTACTGGAGCAGACGCCCGACCAAGCTCTCTCCGATTCCCGTGAGTAACTTCACCACCTCCGTCGCCTGGATCGCGGCCACCAGACCCGGAAGCACACCCAACACACCAGCCTCTCCGCAGGCCGGCACACTGCCGGGTGGAGGAGGACTCGGATACAAGCAGCGGTAACAGGGGCCGCGCTGCGCGTCGAAAACGCTCATCTGCGCCGCGAAGCGCAGGACGGAACCGTAGACATTCGGCACAGCGAGCGCGACGCAGGCGTCCGAGACCGCATAACGCGTGGGGAAATTGTCGGAGCCGTCGACCACGACGTCGTAGCCCTGTATCAGGGAGTGCGCATTCTGGGGAACGAGTTGCACAGCGTGGGTCTCAATCTGGACGTCGGGGTTCAGCGCCGTGAGGCGCGCGCGCGCCGCCTCAACCTTGCGCCTCCCGACGTCGCTCTCGCTATAGAGAATCTGCCGCTGAAGATTGGAGCGCTCCACTCGGTCGGGGTCCACTAAGCCGAGAGTGCCGACTCCCGCCGCCACCAAGTACTGTGCCGCGGGACACCCCAACCCCCCCACGCCCACCAGCAAGACGCGCGACGCGAGCAAGGCGCGCTGCCCCTCTGCGCCGAAACCTTCTAAGAGCAGGTGGCGTCCGTAGCGCTCGAACTGAGCGGGTGTAAAGGGCGGCTGCGAGTTAGCCCGCATTTCTCGCCAGACCGCTGCTGCGGTCGCACATCTCCGCGATCTCGTGCACGATCTCTCCCTGCGGGATCTCGCCGTAGCGTCGGCTACGCCTCCGCTTCCCTCAGTCGAGATCGCGCACTATCTCGCGAATCTGCGCGACCTCGCGACGCATCCTGGCGAGAAATGCGAGCTGGCTATTCTTCGCCTTCCTTGGGCGGCAGCACCTTGATCGTGTAGGCCTTGCGCGGCTTGTCCATCAACTTCCAGTCGACGGTCACCCAATCGCCGCGTTGCACGGCATCCAACGAGGCCTTCTCGCCCTCTACTTTGGTGTAATCACCCGTCATAAACTTGAGTTTATCGCCCTGGCGGTTGTCGACGATGAGTCCATCCTTTCCCTTGTTATCGACCTTGCCCGAAAACTGGCGGTATTGCGCCGCTGCTAGCCCAGGAACCAAAAGCCCGATGACAGCCAAAAAAACGAGAGTAGGAAGCCAACGACGAAATGCACGAGTCATGTGGTTCTCCTTTCTTTCACAAAGCACAAAAACATCTGCAGAAATACCGCCTCCGAGTCAGCGCCTCTCCTATTGCGACGCCCCGATCGCGCGCAACATTCACCGCGCCACGAGATTAGCCTGCATTCCCCACCAAGCCGGCTACTGTGGGCTGGTGCCGGAGGTGGGATTCGAACCCACACGACCGTCTCCAGTCGGGGGATTTTGAGTCCCCTGCGTCTACCAATTCCGCCACTCCGGCGCGGGGGGCCCAAGATACCATGCCGGCGCCTCGCTTCCAGCCGTAAGTCTCGACCATTCAAATCGAAATTGCTCAGGGAAACCGGCTGGCTGATCGACGCTACCGGCTTTTGACAGCCCCCCGCAGCAGCGATAGGTTCCGCCCCTTGTTACGCCACGCACCACTGCAAGCCCGCAGGGCGCGCAGCGAGGTGAAGCTGAGCAAAGGCGGCCTGCTGCGACGTAGTCGCAGCAAGGTCTAAGCAATTGCAAGCCGCAGAGCGGCGCGCAGTGAGCCGAAGGCGAACGAAGACGACTCGCCGCGACTCAGTCGCAGCGAGTCTAAGCAAAGAGGGGCTGTAGCTCAGTTGGGAGAGCGCGTGAATGGCATTCACGAGGTCGGGGGTTCGACTCCCCCCAGCTCCACCAAGTTCTCAAGAGACCACGCCGACCATCGATGTCCTCAGGCCCACTAACTCATGGTGATTTCCTGCAAAGGATGAGTTGGCCGAACCCAAGGTTTTCTTTGCATTGAACCCGCAACTGAGGCGCACTCTGTTCAATTTCGTTGACAAGACCATCACCGAGTACGAGACGCGCATCGGATGGTTCAGCGAGGCGAACATAAAAATCAGCAAGTGCTGGAGCCCAGCTCGGTCGATCGAGATCGACTACGACAAATTCACCTCCCGGCGCAAGCACACGTCCAACTTCGCGGATGGCACGGCGCCGCACCGTCAAAGGAAGTTCGTGCAGACCGAAGGAAACCGAAACACCCGTGAATGTTTGATCCGGAAACGGGAGTTGCTCTGCAGTACCTTGAACCAAACGTAGATTTTTCGACGGCAAACTTTCAGCTTTCTCGCGGGCCCGGCGCAACATGTGTGAAGAGAGGTCGAGTCCCACGACACTCCCCTGATTTAGCATCCGCGCAATCCGATCGGCACAGAGCGCCGTACCGGTACACAGATCCAGAACACGAGCGTTGGCTTTTCCAGAAAATTGTCGCGCGACCGCAGCGAAAGGATTTCGCTTCAATAGGAGAGCAAAAATCCGCGTCCCGATGTCGAAGACTCGACTCAGGATCCAAAACTTAATCTCGTTCCTATTCCTCATCGGATACATATACTTGCGCAAAGCCCTTGGATCTAGCTTCCGAACCACCTTGATCACAAGCAATAAAAATTACTACCAAAACTACAAGAAAGGGACTTTTACCTCGCCGCATAAGCCGAAAATCTTCCTACTGTCTGCTCCGTACTATTCCATCTTGGTCACGAGAAAAAAACGCTAGCACAACAACGCAACGGACGGGACAACCGCGTCATTCCACGGGAGCGATGTTCCCGATTTATTGATCCAAGGATACGAGGTGGATATTCGGTCCAGGGACTCGTTTAAAGCGACTGCAGCAGCTCCGCGACGCGGCGCGCAATGGCCGGCGCGGCCGTGAGGCCTGGCGATTCGATGCCGATCACATTGACCAAGCCGGGAAAGCCGGCGGCGGACTCTTCCTCAATCACGAAATCGCGAAAACTTTCGCCGGGAGCGGCGAGCTTGGGACGAATGCCGGAACCCTCCGGCGCCAACCAATCGGCGCGCAGCACCGGAAGATAACGCTGTGCCGCCGCTGCGAAGCGCTCGGCTTTCGCCGGATCGACGCGGTAGTCCAATTTCTCGACGTACTCGGCGTCGGGACCGAAGCGGATGCGCCCAGCCAAATCCAGCGTGGCGTGAACGCCCAACCCCGCTCCCGCAGGCAGCGGATAGACCAAATGGTGAAGTGACAGCGGTGCTCCCGGAGCCAAGGAAAAATAATCGCCCTTGCAGTAAAAGAGCCGGTAACCGCAGCGCTCCACGTCCATGCCGGCGAGCGCCGCAATGCTGTCCGCGGCCAAGCCGGCGGCGTTTACGACGGCGGCGCAACGCAACGTTGTGACGTCACCCGAGGCTTCGCGCGCTTCGACTTGCCAACCTCCAACGCAAGCTTTCAATCCGATGAGTTCCGTGCGCAGCGCGATTTCCGCGCCACCGGCTGCCGCCTCCGCGGCGAAGGAGAGCGCCAGCACCTCGGCATCGACGATGCCGCTGCGCGGCGACCACAGCGCCGCCACCGCGCGCACGGCGGGTTCCCGTCCGACCGCGGCGGCGGCCGAAAGCCACTCCACGCCGAGCACACCGTTATCGAGTGCGCACCGGTACAGTGCTTCCAGCGCGGAGCGTTCGTCTTCGCTCGTCGCAACGATCAACTTGCCAAGGGCGCGGTGGGGCACGCGATACTTCTGGCAGCGCTCGTAGATCGCCTCCCTCCCCTCCACGCACAAACGCGCTTTCTGTGAACCCGGCGGATAGTAGATGCCCGCGTGAATCACCTGACTGTTGCGGCTCGTAATCTCGCGGGCAATGGCCTCACGGCGCTCGAGCACCACCAGCGAGCGCCCCGCTTGCGCAAGAGCTACGGCCGCCGCCAGACCCACGATGCCGCCACCAACAACGACGATATCGATTTCGCGCCTCATTAACCCGGATTATTCATGAAGCGCCATAGCGAGACTGCGGAGATGCCCGAAATGGTGAACGATTTCGGCGTTTGGCACCGGAGGCTGACTTCCCAGTACGTCGAGGAGGCAAACGCTGAAATCGTTCGCCAGGTCGAGCAGATATGCAGTCGCAGTAGGCGCTTCATGAATAATCCGGGTTAAGAAGCGGAATCCTTGGAAGAACGCGTGCCGGGCCAGAGCAGCCGCAAGATCGCGCTCCGCTCGGCGGGCCTGCGATACAAAAATCCGGCGGCCAAGAGCAAGTACACGCCGATGAATACGCCGCGCACCAGTGAGTGAGGGAACAGCAACTGCCCCACGAATAACCCCGCCAACACGAGCGCCTCGCGGCGACTGAATTGCAAATCGCTGATCCACAGTGTTGCCAAGAGAGATTGAGCCGAGGTCAAGAGCAGCTCTTCCGTCTGGCGGGCGTCTAGCGGCAGGCCCGCGAGCCGTCCCGCGGAAAGGCAGTAGGCGATCGGAATCGCGCCGACGAGCAGCGTCCACTGGTTGACCTTCGATGAAATCAGCGCACCAATGCCGATGGTCCCGCGCATGCGCAGCGCGAACAAGATCGCGATGGTGAACTCCGGCGCCTCCGAAGCCAGCGGCGCCACCCATTGCACCAAGAGAAATTCATCGACGTGAATCTGCTTTCCGATTTCTACCAGACTTTCGGCAAAGGGCTCGGCGGAGACGAAGATGGCGTAAGCAGCGAACACGAAGAAGCCGAACACCCAGAACCGCCGCCCCCACGCGCCGAATTCGCGATCGATCATCGCCGCGGGCCCCACCAGCGGCGCCTCTTCATGCGGGCTGCGCATGGCCGCGGCTACGTAGGCGACGAAGAGCAAGAGCAGGACCGCAGCGTCCAGCAGCGAAATACTGCCGCCCAGTGGAATCAAAAAGGAGTACAACGTCGCGAGCAATAGAAAACGGATTTCCAGGCGCTGCCGGGGATCGATGCGGATCTCGCGCGTGCGGCCGCGGGCACAAGCGATCAGCACCACGGCGGCCCAGCCCAAACCGATCAACAAACGGTTGGCCCCCGTCATATTGGCGACGGCGTACGCCGCGTAAGCCGGCTCCTTCCCCGCTTTCCAAGCAAAGTGCAAATCCACCGCGTATTCGGGCAGCACGCTCACCAACGCCAAGAACACGAGCGCTAACGACTGCGGAATGTCGCGCTCTGCGAGCTCGGTTCCCCACGAAAGCACAAAGGCACCGCCGATGATGGCGCTGCCAGCGAGCAGAGCCACGGTCAACGGCGGCAGACTCATGCCGTGCAAAATCGCCAACAACAACCACGGCAGACACAGCAGAGCCGCCGCGCTGATCCAACAAAAATTGCGGAAAGACTGCGAGGAGGACATGTGCGCGCTCATGAATGCAAAGAGCCGAGCTCACGCTCGCAGCGTTCAAAAAACGCGGCGCGATCAAGAGACAGGCCCTGAGGTCCCTCGCAGGCCACCTTGAGCGAGCCGAGCAGGCTACCCAGGTGACAGGATTCCTCCAGAGCACGGCCTCCGGCCAAACCCCACAAAAGTCCCGCTCGATAGGCGTCGCCGCAACCCGTCGGATCGACGATTTGCTGTGCGCGCACGGGCGGAATGGGCACGCGACGGCCGCCCTCCCACAAGAGCGACCCCTTCTCGCCGAGGGTGATAATGCAGGCACCCACGCGCGCGGCAAGCTCCGCCTCCGAGAGTCCCGTTTTATCCAGCGTAAGCGACCACTCGTAATCATTGACCACGCAGACCGCGGCGCCTGCGAGCAATTCCAACAATTCTTCGGCTGCGAATTGTGGGATCTGCTGGCCCGGATCGACCACGACGGGGATCCCCCGCTGTTTCAATTCGCGCGCGTATTCCTGCATGGCGCGCTTGCCATTGGGGGATACGATACCGAGCTGGATGCTCTCCTCGACGGCCGCCAAGCGAGCCTCGTGCGCGCGCTCCATGGCACCCGCGTGAAAGGCCGTGATCTGATTGTCGTCGAGATCCGTCGTGATGAAGCACTGAGCGGTATGGGCGTCCGGAAGCTCCAAAATCCAAGTGCGGCGGATCCCGTGGCAGTCGAGCCACTCGGCATAGGGGCCGAAATCCGTTCCCACTGCGGCGAGTACGATCGGGTCCGCTCCGAGTTGCCGCAGGTAATAGGCGATGTTGCCCGCGGTGCCGCCGAAACTGCGCTTCAAAGTGGGCACGAAAAATGAGACGTTGAGCATGTGGATGCGGTCCGGGAGAATGTGGTTCCGAAAACGGTCTCGGAACACCATGATGTGGTCGATGGCCAGCGACCCTGTGACCAAAATCGACATGCGGCTAGGAGACCGACTCAAGATGGGGCACTGCGGCCCAAGTGTTCAGACGCGCCGCTCGCAAGGAGCGTGAGCAAAGGCGTAGCAGCGCTACGGCGAGCGGTGGATCGTCCTTTTGGACGATCCACCGACGCAGCGAGCGGCGATGGATGGACAGTTGGACGTGGTGCCCCATTTTGAGTCGGTCTCCTAAACCCCTGCGCGCGCAGTCTCGCCGCCGAAATGAACGGCGTCAATCCCCGCCTCCCCGCTATGGTACGCCTGCGGTAAAGTCCGTCTCACGCAACCAGCCTAGCGACGAACTCGGTTGTGAAACGGCCTCGAAGGGGCGCAAGACATGCGCATTGCTGATCTCTACAGCCGCAGGCGGCCGGTGATCTCGTTCGAGTTTTTCCCGCCGAAAAGCGATGCGGGTTACCGCGATCTGTTCCGCACGATTGAAGATCTGAAACGCCTCGATCCGGGATTCGTGTCCGTCACCTGGGGAGCGGGCGGCGGGACGCGGCGCAAGACAACGGATCTCGTCGTGCGCATTCAGCGCGAAATCGGCATCACGGCCATGGCCCACATGACCTGTGTGGGAGCGCGCCCCGAGGACATCGGCGCGACACTGGACCGCTTGCGCGAAGAAGGTCTCGAGAACGTGTTGGCTCTGCGCGGAGATCCGCCGCGCGACGACCCCGCCTGGACTCCCGCCTCGGAACACTTTTGCTACGCCCGCGATCTGGTGCGTTTCATCCGCTCGCGCTGGGATTTCTGCGTCGGCGCCGCCTGTCATCCCGAAACGCATCCCGACGCCGAGAGCCCCGAAGCGGACCTGCGTTGCCTGGCCCAAAAAGTCGAGCAGGGCATCGAATTCCTGATCACGAACTTCTTCTTCGACAACCGCGATTACTTCGACTTCGTCGAGCGCGCGCGGGCGTTGGGAATTCAGGTTCCCATCGTGCCCGGCATCATGCCCGTGATCAGCACAGCGAATCTGCGCAAGATGTCCACGCTGAACGGCGCGCACATCCCTGCCGCGTTGGAAAGTGAGCTCGCACGCGCGGGTGAAGACGCCGAACAAACCCTGGCCGTAGGCATCGCCTGGGCAACGGAGCAGTGCCGCGAGCTCCTGGCGCGCGGCGTCCCCGGCATTCACTTCTACACGTTGAACCGCTCGCCGGCGACCCGCCGCGTCCACGCGAACTTGTTTTCGAAATGCTGAGCTCTACCGCGGCGGGAAAGCACCTGCGCGTGGCGGTGCTGCTCTCTGGCACGGGCACCAGTTTTGAAAACTTATGCGAACACATCGACACAGGAGTGGTACCCGCGGAGGTGGTCGTTGTCCTGAGCTCCAAGACCGACGCGACGGGGCTCGAGAAAGCGCGGTGGCGCGGCATCCCCGCGCTCGCGGTGCCGCGCAAAGATTTTGCGAACAACGCACACTTCAACGACGCGTTGCACGCCGCACTGGAACCACACGCCGTCGAGCTCGTGCTGTTGCTCGGCTTCCTCTCTTTGTTTGAACCGCGCGCTAAGTACGCAGGCCGCGTGATAAACCTACACCCCGCGCTGATCCCCGCCTTCTGCGGACCCGGTTGCTACGGCCGCCGAGTCCACGAATCCGTGTTGCGCACCGGCGTCAAAATCACCGGTGCCAGCGTCCACTTCGCAGACGAGCAGTACGATCACGGCCCGATCATCCTACAAGAAGCCGTCCCCGTGCTCGACGACGACACACCCGAATCCCTCGCCGCGCGAGTTCAGGCCGCCGAGCGGCGTTTATTGCCGCAAGCCGTCCGCTTGTTCGCCGAAGGGCGTCTCGTCGTGGAGGGCCGGCACGTCCGCATTCTCGGCGCACGCTGAGCCACAGCCTCCACCGCTGCTCGCCTTCTCCGGCAAGTCGGCGCGGAAACCGACGAGCGGCGTCCTCCCTACTGCACCCACTCGAAGACTTTCTGATCGTCTCCGGTGTAGATACCGAAGGTGGCACGACCCGTGGGATTGTCGTCGGCACCCCCGTCGCCATCCCAGTCCCAGAGCAGATAGGAAAGACCCGCTCCGGAGAGATCCGCCTCGATGTTCACATAACCGGTGTTCCCGGTGCCCGGCGCGCTAAAGCTGAGCCCCGCGTCGCCCAAGCTGAAAGCCGGAGTCGCGACGGCTGGATCCGTGAAAGCATCCAGTTCAATCGGAGTAAAACTAAGGTTAAGATCGTCCTCGGGGTCCATCGCACTGCAACCATCGTCTGTATTCAGAATCCAGAAGCTCCCGTTCCAGTACTCCGCCCGCAGCGGAACCGGAAGGACGTACAGATCCGAACCGTGCGCGTTCTGTAACGCCACCCGCCCGTAGCGCTGCTCCTTGCCGGAGCTAAAAGCGATCCCGTCGTCGACCGCAGCCGCCCCAAAACTCACCACCGGTGCCCCGGCTTCGCCTGCATACTCGACGAGGTCTTCGTCTTTCACCGTAACGGCAAAAGCGATTTCTGCGTTGAAGGCCGCGGAAGGCGTATCGGCCCGCGTGAAGGAAAAGTCCGCGTCGTTGTCAAAGGTCACGGTCGTCTTGCCCGCGTTTTCCTCCGCGGGAGTCCCATTTCCCTGATCCATGAGGTCCGGATCGGCACCTGGATCCTCCTCCAGACTGAAATCGTCCGACAAGCTCTGGTAACTCCGCGTGGCCAAGCTCCCAGCAGTGATCTTCCACCACGAACCTGTGTAGTTGCGCGTCGGGGTACCCGCCGCCGCCACCGCCGTCACCTCCATCCCCGGCTCCGAACCCAGGCTGTAGTCAAACGCTTGTCCCACGTAGGTAAACGTGCCGCAGGCCGTCGCAAACTGGGGAGTGTTCGGACTCACCGTGAAGTGATCCGGCGTAAAGCGCCCGACGACCCCAGACTCGCTCCCGGTGACATCTCCCGTGCCGAGGTAACTGCCATCCGCCACGCTCGCCGTGAGACGGATCGCTCCGACTTCGTCCCAGGCGCAGGTCGTGCACCGGAACGTACCCGCCGGAGCTACGGCGCTAAAAGCCGTGCCGTTGATGATCACCCCATCGTTGTTGCTCCCGTTGCGCCCTCCCACTGGTGCCACCAGGCTGGAAGCCACAATCTCAATCCCCTCCGGTGTGCTCTCGTTCCCGTAGTTCGGCGTCCGGCTCCCCTCGGCATCCCGCACCTCCACGGCCACCGTGAACGGATCTCCCGCCACCATGAACGCCGGCTCCGCGGGAACATCCGAACCCGGATTGTCAAAACCGTCCGACGTCCGCTCCACCTGCGTCACCACAAAGTCCGCCGGCTTCACCACAAAATTGATCGTCGCGCCCTGAATCCCTCCCACAGGTTCCAGCACCGTATCGTCCTTCAGGAGGATCTGAATCCGCCCCACGTCCTTGTACTTCGCCGACACCACCGCCTGACCATTGCTGAACGACACCGTTTGCGGCGACGCGGCTCCCTCCGAGGTCGCAACTGCATTCCCATCCACGGTCACCTGCACCGTTCCGCTGCTCGGACTCGCGTACGTGGACCAGAATTTGACGGCTTTATCTCCGTCGTAAGTCTCAATGATCCCGCACTCGGGATCCGTATCCGTCGTGCCATAAGCCGCGATATACATATTGAACGCCGTCCCCGCCGTCTGGTTCGCCCTGAAGGTGACCGGATTCGGTGGTGGATTCGGAAGCGCGCTCGCTGTCACCGTAAAACCGCTCGCGTAAAACGTCAGGTCTCCTTCCGTATCATCGTCCTCTTGCGCACGGCCCGCCGTGTACGCATCCACGTTGATCGCCGCCGTCCCCTCCTCGTATTCCAGCAAAAAGCTCGCCACCCCGTCATCGCTATCCGCGAAGGTGTAGGTCGCCAGACCATCGTTGTCTGTGACGTCGTCGCTGAAACTCCCGTTCCCCGTCACCAAATTCCACGTCCCCTTCCCACTCTGCGTATCCAGCGTGATCGTGCCCGTATAATCCGCGACCGCACTCCCCCCCGAATCCTCCGCCGTCACAGTGAGCATCTCCGCAGCGCAGTGAATGCCCGAACCATCGTGGCTAATGGCGAAGTGGTCCAACGAGCTCGCGGCAGCGCCGGTAGTCTCATCCGCTCCGATGTCCGGGGTGGAGGCATCGCGGCTGTCCCCATCGATGTCAGCGGTGATCGAAAGATTCGCGTCCTGATCGAGATCCGCCCCGTTTGACCCCCAGAGAGTATTCGAGTCGTCCTTCAGGTGGAGGTCCTCGCTGCCGCCCGTGATATCGACGAAGTAGTTCGCGTAGTCGGTCTTGTTGGTCTGGCTCCCCGTGCCGCTGGCGGTGGCATCGGAGGAGACGTTGTAGGACTGGGTTAGGGTGCCGGAAAAATCGGCGTTGCCACTGCCCACAACGACGTTATTGGTGGCAGTGACCGTTGACTGCGTCCGCTCAATACCCCGATAATTCATCCCATAGACGGTATTGTTGTAAGCATAAACAGTATATCCCGTGTTCGCTATCTGAATTCCCGTACCAAAGGTATGCGTATTATCGTAGAAAATGTTGTTGTAAATCTTGTAAGTGATCGCCGTGGCATTTACTTGTGTGCAGACTATGCACCCCCCACTAAAACTGCTGTCGCGGCCATGAAAAATGCTGTGAGAAACTCGAATGTCTCCCGTCCCAGTTGCAGAAGCAACAATTCGAGAGGCAGTCCCGTACATTTCAATTCCATCAATCCGGGTATATTCTTCAAACACATTTATTGAGCCGCTCGTTTGATTGATCCTAAATCCCGTTCCCGCCGTTCCCGTGTGTCGCTGGCTTGTCCCTACCTCAGAACTTGCTGTAGGAGTGAAGATACGAAGATAATTGCTCGCCCCGGTGGTCCAACCATCAATGAATAAGGCGGCACCTTGGCTCAATATTCCATCGTTGTAGCAAGGCCAGTTGAGCTGGTAGTTGCCGGCGACCAGATCGGAAGTATTCAAATACGACGCACCAGTGGAATCCGACTCGGCAGAACTCAACGAGTTGAACGTCCGCTTGATCGAGTTGACCGTCTGGCCGGAGACGTTGGCCGGCGTGCCGCCGGTGGCGGTGATGACCGAATACACCGTCGAGCTGGTGCGCCCGGAGATGTAGGCAATCGAGGAGGTGTTGTAGGTGATCTTGTCGCCGACGCCGATGTTATTTGGTTGGGCGACGGAGAAGGTCGCCGTGCCGCTGCTGATCGTGATCGTTGGAGAGCCGCTCTTCAAGTCCGCAGTAGAGGTACCTACGGAGTAGTAGATGGCGGCGGGCGCACTGAACGTCAAGTTTGCATCTTCCGAAGCGTGTTCGCTGTAACCACCTTGGGATACACCGATGTTCAGCGTCTCCGCCGTGCCGTTGGTCAGGCTGAGCACGACGTCGCCACTGTCACCCGCCACGAAGGTGTAGGTGGCCGCACCGTCCCCTGCCGTGCCGTTGTCGAGCGTCCCGCTGCCCGTCACCAGCGTCCAATCCCCCGCCGACGTCGAAGTCGAGAGCACAAGCGTCCCCATGTAATTCGACTTCACGGCGTGCGAGGCATCGTGTGCTGCAATCGTCACGTCCTCCGCGATCCCCACGATCCCCGTGCCATCGTGACTGATCGAGAAGTGGTCCATCGGACCACCCACGATCTCGTCGAAGCCCATATCCCAGCCACTGCCCTGCGGACGGCTGTCCCCGTCGTAGTCCACCGTCGTGTACGCGCTCCCGTCCGTGCCCGTATCCTTGGCCGGCGAAGTCTCCTGAATGTGATAATCGTCGTTGGGACGGTCCACGAACAGGGGATCCGTCGTGATCTCCCCCGTCGACTGAGTCGTCCCCTCAAAATTGGCGCTGGTATTTCCGTGGACGTCGTTGTAGGTGTGGGTCAACGTACCGGCGTTGAGATCAATCCCATCATCGCCATTGAAAGCCAGGATGGAATTCTGGATGGTGGTGCTCCCCCCGCTGAGAGAAACGGCGTCACCCGTATTGCCGACGATGGTCACGTGCCGTAGCGTCATGTTGCCGGCAGTCAACGAGCCAACCCCAGCGGTACCATTCTCATACACAAGAACGTTCGTGAGTGTGCTGGTACCCGCTACCACGCCAAGGCCAGCATCCGTGTTGTGGTGGATCTTGCTCTCGCGTATCGTGAGGGTTCCGTTGCTTCCCATTCCCACTCCACCCCTGCCATGATTGTAAATGTCGGATCCGATCACGGTGGCGCTCGAACTCGTATAGAGATGGATGCCGGACATCGGTCCCCCCGCCGTGACGCAGTCCCTGACGATGGAATCGCGAATGGTAAGGTTTGCACTGTTGTCGAGGCTGACACACCGGATCAGGGAGCCGTAGATCTCGACGTCCTCGAGCACGCCTCCGACAGAGGCATCCCACTGAACGATGTTACTACTACAACTCTGCCCATTGATCGTGAAGCCGTAGAACTCGAGGTAGTTATCGCCATTGACGTTGAGGATTGTGCACGCGCCGTTGATGATCACGGCGCCGGCGTCGCCGGTCTGCGAGCCGTCCGTGTCGGCAATGAACTGGATTGGACTGACGGCGGTACCGTCGACCGTGGGCGCGACGCTCTCCGTGTAGGTCCCTCCACCAACGTAGACGATAGAGCCTGCGGCCACGGTCGTCGCCGCCTTCGTAATCGTCAGCCACGCCGTGGCCGGCGAGGTCCCGGCGCTGCTGTTGTTCCCCGTCTTGCGGACGTAATAGGTCACGGCCTGGGCATCCAGCGCGGCCGCGAAAACCGTTACAAAAACCAAGAAAAACCACCATCTCGTTGTTCTTCGCTTCCGCATCTCATTCCTCTCCGAATCGGATCCCTGCGTGTATCCGAGGCGTTAGCCAGCAATCCTACGGGCATCCTCTCGCTCCCAACACGTAGGGGGCAGTCAACCGCAGCGCCCGCGCGCCCTCGGTCCACTGCCCCCTCCAGTACTCGACCATCTCAACAATCTTCTGAAGCGGCAGATCTCCTCAACTACGGTGTGATGATCGTCACCGCGCCAGTGTTCACGCAGGAATGCCCTGGTGAGAAGATTGAGCAAAAACGTCTGCAACCGTTTGGAATCTGGCCATCACCATCCTACGAACTCCCGCTTCAGATGGCCCCTTCTCCATCGAACTGTGATTTACTTCTCGACCCTCATACACTCGGTGGCTCCGCATGGAGCTTCCCGCTCAGTTCTCTTCCCTCTCTCTCTTCGGCGTCCCTTCGAAAGGCTTTTGTGATCGCCTGCACAGACGTGTGGGCAGCTTAGATCCAGACTTGCCCGTTTTTTGCAAGCCTTTGATAGACGGCGCTCTCCGGTGAAAGCCCCAGGCAGAGCTCCGACCCGTCGGCGCGGAAACCGACGAGCGGCGTCCTCCCTACTGCACCCACTCGAAGACTTTCTGATCGTCTCCGGTGTAGATACCGAAGGTGGCACGACCCGTGGGATTGTCGTCGGCACCCCCGTCGCCAT
>Ga0247727_10004079_pt1 | contig 31403 bp, 29 predicted proteins | sample WisWelCaveWW1625_FD_202498 | JGI IMG/M metagenome (GOLD analysis project Ga0247727, IMG submission 202498) | Biofilm microbial communities from Wishing Well Cave, Virginia, United States - WW16-25 | ecosystem: Environmental > Aquatic > Deep subsurface > Groundwater > Cave microbial mat | place... | reverse complement strand
ACAAAACTCTCCAGGGAAAGCTGATAAAACAGCGCACGTTGCGGATTCGATTCCCCCATCATCGGCAGATCCTCCTGCCGAGTATCCTACGCGATTCTAGACTGATTTTGTCAGCAGCCTGCTAGCTCGTCGCTTCGACTTTTTTCAAGCGCTCTTGACGCGAGAGTCGCGCGAAATTCAACGAATTAATTGTTGGATTTCTTTGAATTCTGAGGCGCGGGAGTCGCGCAGCCATTCGAGGAGTACCTGTTCGACGGTGGTCGGCACTGCCCCCGAACCGAGCATTTTTTGAAAGCCCACTTCGTCGTCGAGTGCATGACGTGAGCTCACCGCGTCCCTCACCACGCAGGCCATATACCCGGTCGCCAAGAGGTCGTGCACGGTCTGGGAGACGCAGACGTGGGTTTCGATACCGCCCACCACGATTTGCCTGCGTCCGAGCGCCTTTAGGTGTTCGGGTAAGCCCGCGGCACCCAGGCAGGAGAAAGTGGTTTTTTCGAAATGCATCGCGGTTGGCGACAGGTGTTGCACCAATTCTGACCACGTCCGCCCTAAACCCTTCGGATATTGTTCCGTGACGATCACCGGCAGAGCGAGTCGAACCGCGGCGCGCAGCAGGTTTTGGTTTGCTCGTAGGAGGCTCTCTTCGCGCTCGAGTTTGCCCCGGTATGCTTCCTGAAGGTCGATTAAGAGAAGAGCGGAGCTTTCGCGCGCCAGTATTCGCGCGTGCGGGATGGTCATCAGCAGCGTCCTTTGAACTGCACTTTGCGCGCAACATGCGCGTAAGCAGCCGTCTCTCGGTTCAGCGATAGCTCTATCACAACTTTCGCGGAGGGGCCGGGGGGTTGCACTTTCAAGCCCGCACTGAGCTGTGTCGATAGAGAAGGCAGTTTTAGGAGGTGGTTATGACGTCGCCTCACGGACTTAGCGCGATTCAAAAAGGCCAAATCTCCCTGGGGGGACTTTTGCTATTGGTGGCGTTGGTTCTTTCGGGTCCCGGTGTGCGGGTGGTCCGCGCCGCCGGTGCAGAGGTATCCGGGGTGGTTTTAGAGGATGTTGCCGAAGGCTCCGATGCGATCTGCCGCGCGGCGCCGTTAGCGAACAGCGCCGCTTCCCTGGATCAGGTCCTGCATCAGCTCGAGCGAGACGTGATCTACGCCCGAAGCGGTGACCAGTCCGGAACGGTTTCGCTCAACAACCGCGGTTATAACTACGGACCGGCCGCCGCAGCCACGGATCCGGGTCTCTTGCACTTCGAGCTTTCTTCGCCGTCTGCACAGTAGCATCACACGCCGCCAAAACCCCGCCCGTGATCGGCAACCTGCTACATTGCGGCAGGTGCCCGGAGCGGCATGAATCCTACGGCAACCCAACGTTTTCGGCGTATCACTGCGGCTCTTGCGGTCGTGTGGGCGCTGTTCGGACTCCTGTTACAGATCAGCAGTCTGCTCTTTCGCTCGGGAGAGCCCCACCTACCCATCGCACCTTCCGTTGTTGGTGGTATCGCCGTTGTGCAGTGGCGCAGCGCAGCGGCTGCCGCCATGGGGGTCGAAGTGGGTGATCGCTTGCTTTCGGTCGACGGCAGGCCTTTCAGCGTCGGCGTGCGACGCGGGCAACTTTCCCTCGAGTTGGGTCGCGAGAATCGCTACTGGCTCGAAAGTCGCAGCGGGCACCGCTTCGTAGTGCTGTTGCCGCCGGAACTGCCGACGGAGGCGACGCGGCCTGTTCTACAGCTCTTGCAGTTGGCTCTCTTGGCGGTTGGGTGTGTCTACTTGGTGGTCGGTGTCGGTGTCTGGCGCCTGCGACCGGATCGTGCCGAGGCGTGGGCTCTGCTGTTGTTTTGTTCGCTGGTCGCGGCACAGATTTTCAGCAGTTGGCGGCTGAACAGTTCAGGTCTGCTGTCGTTGCGCTCGCTCGTCAACCTTCCGCTGGTCGGCGCGACATTTTTCCATCTGTTCACGACATATCCCATCGAACCTCCGTGGTTGGTGCGCCGCCGCCGCATCCGCTCGCTCCCGTACGCCGCCGCGGCTGCTCTCATTCTGCTCGTTTTGTTGGATGAGCCGTTGGGTTTGCCGCCCGCGTTCATAGACGTTCTGCCCAGTACTTTTACGGAAAGTTTGGCACTCGCGTCGATCGGGATTCTCTTGGTCGAGCGCCGTCGTTTGGGGCAAGGTCCGTTGCGCGGCCGCGCCGACGTCATGTTGTTCGGCGCCATCGCCAGTGTGTTGCCGATTATGTTGTTACTTTTGGCTCATCTTTTATTAGGAGCTTCGTTTCCCTTTCATCTCGCCTTCTTGGCGTGCGGTGTGTTTCCGCTGGCCGTCGGCTACGGCATCGTGCGCAAGCAGCTTTTCGATATCCGGCTCCTTGCCCGCTCATCCTTTGTCTACGGTGCGGCGACGCTGGCCATTACGGGTCTCTACGCTTTTCTGATCACGACGGCGGAATCAGTAGTTAATCTGCTCAGACTCGACACGCGCTCTCCGTGGTTTTCCGTAACTTTTTTGTTTTTCGCCGTTTTGGCCTTTAATCCGTTGCGCGACCGTTTGCAGTCGCTCGTGGATCGCTTCTTCGACCGCGATCACGCGGCTTATCGCGATGCCGTGCGCGAAATTTCAGAGGCCATGGTCTCTACGCTTTCGACGCACGAAGTGGTCGACCGCATGTTGTTGGCGCTCACTGAAACCATGGGTGTCGAGCGCGCGGCGGTGCTCCTGTTTGATCCAGACCACCGCATGTTGCGCCCGGTGGCGCTGCGCGGCGAATGGGAAGAAGAGGCGTCGGAACTGCGAGTTTCCGCCGAACATCCGATCTGGACCCAACTTTCTGAACGCCGCATGGAATTGTCGCGTCTCGATTTCGACGATGAAACCGACGTGGAGAAAAGGGAGATTTGCCGCGATCTATTTGACACAATGGAAATCGAGCTCTTGGTGCCGATCTTCTTCAGCGCGGAACTTTTGGGTGCCTTAGCAGTGGGTCGCAAGCTCACGGGAGAACGGCTCGTGGCGGAGGACAGGGAGCTACTGCGCACCCTTGCCAATCAAAGCGCCATTGCGATCGAAAATTCGAAGGCTTACGATGAAATTGCAGAATTGAACGCGACTCTGGAAACCCGCGTGGAAGAGCGCACGCGCGAGCTCCGCGAGACGCAGGAACAGTTAGTCCAGAGTGAAAAGATGGCATCGCTGGGGCAGCTTGTCGCCGGCGTGGCCCACGAATTGAACAATCCGATCGGGTTCGTCCACGCCAACCTGAAATTGCTCGATGAATACATCTGCAAGCTGGTTTCTGCGCAGCAGGATGGGGGGGATACCGAAAGATTGCGCCAGGCGATCGAGAAATTGCTCGCGCGCAGTCGTGAAGGTACGCAGCGCGTCAAGCAGATTGTGCTGGATCTGCGCACGTTTTCGCGCATGGACCAGGCCGAGCTCCAGGAAGTTGATTTGCACCAGGAGATCGACCGCACGCTGTCGCTGATGGATCCGCGCATCAAGGATGGAATCCGCGTCGTCAAGGATTACGAGACGTTGCCGCGTGTACGCTGTTACGTGGGGCAGTTGAATCAGGTTTTTCTGAATCTGCTCATGAACGCCTGTGACGCGCTCGGCCGGCGCGGCACGATCCGCATCGAAACGCGCGCAGAAGCTGGTGGCGTCGTGTTGCGCTTTTCCGATGATGGTCCCGGCATTCCAGCCGAAATTCAGCGCCGGATCTTCGATCCTTTTTTTACGACCAAGCCCGTCGGGCAGGGGACGGGTCTTGGACTCTCGCTCTCCCACGGCATCGTTGAACGGCACGGAGGTCACATCAATGTGGCATCGGAGGTAGGACGCGGCACCACCTTCAGCGTGCATCTGCCCCTCGACGCGACCCCGCAGGTTGCCTGAGGTATGGTTGTGCACCCCGTTGCGACCTGCGCTGCGTTATTCGGGAGCGCGCGCACAGCGATCCGCAGCGGATGCCGGTGAGGGAGAGCAAGCGTGAAATTGGGACTGACTACGGGCTATTCCGGAGCTCACCTTTCCATTGACATCCAGCGAATTCGGGAAGCGGAAAATCTCGGTTACGACTCCGTCTGGACGGCGGAGGCCTACGGCTCCGACGCTGTGACGACGCTGGCGTGGATCGGCGCTCAAACCCAACACATCAAGCTCGGTACTGCGATCATGCAGTTCCCTGCACGGACGCCGGCGATGACGGCCATGACCGCCATGACGCTCGACGCGCTCTCGGGTAATCGTTTTCTGCTTGGTCTCGGTCCCTCTGGACCTCAAGTGATCGAGGGCTGGCACGGCGTTGCTTACGGCAAGCCGCTCGCCCGCACGCGGGAGTATGTGGCGATCCTGCGGCGCATCTTCGAACGAACGGCACCACTCGAATTCAAGGGTAGTTACTATGAAATTCCTTATACCGGTCCAGGGGCGACGGGGTTGGGCAAACCTCTCAAAAGCATCCTGCACGGACGCGCGGATCTTCCCATCTACACGGCGGCCGTCAGTCCTAAGGGCATCGCGCTGAGCGCGGAAGTTGCCGACGGGCTGCTCTTGGTTTGGGCGGATCCGGAACGCGCTGACCTGCTCACGCCGGTGTTGGCAGAAGGTTTTGCGAAAGCGCCCGGCGGTAAGCAGCGTGCGGATTTCGACGTGGCCAGCTTTGTCACTTGTGTACTTGGAGACGATCTCGAGCAGTGCCGTCAGCCGATGAAACACATGCTCGCGCTTTATATCGGCGGGATGGGCGCGCGCGGCAAAAATTTTTATTTCGACTACGCCGCGCGCATGGGTTACGAGGAGGAGACAGTCCGGATTCAGGATCTCTTTCTCAGCGGGCGCAAACCGGAAGCCGCCGCCGCCGTTCCCGACTCGTTGGTTGACGCGGTGGCACTTATCGGCCCCAAAGAGCGCATCGCTGAACGTGCTGTCGCGTGGAAGTACTCTCCGATCGACACTCTCATCGTCGGCGGTGCGCGGGGCGAGACGCTGCATCTGCTCGCCGAGCTATTTCTCTAAAAGGTTGCGATGTGGACACCTCACGCCGCGAGCACATCGTCGCGCTCGACAAGGCGCAGGTTTGGCATCCCTACACCGATATGGATCGCTACCGGAAAGAGAGCGACCCGCTCGTCATTGAGCGCGCGCAAGGGGTGCGGCTCTACGACGCGGACGGGCGGTCTTACCTCGATGGCAATGCTTCCTGGTGGGTTTCGCTGCTCGGACACAATCATCCGCGTCTGGTGGCGGCGCTCCAGCGCCAGGCCGAGCGGCTGTGTCACACGTCGCTCGCCGGAGTTACGCATGAGGCAGCAGCGGAACTGGCGCACGCCTTGTGCCAGGTAGCGCCACCCGACCTCAGCCACGTCTTTTACAGTGACAATGGCTCGACTGCCGTCGAGGTTGCGCTCAAGCTGTGCCTCCAATACTGGTCGCAGAACGGCCGATCTCAGCGCCGCGCCTTTGTAGCGCTCGAAGGCGCTTTTCACGGCGAAACCTTAGGTGTCACCGCTTTGGGCGGTGTGGAGCTATTTCGGCGCCCCTTTGTCGGCAGCTTGCTCGAAGTCTGGCACGTTCCTTCGCCAGCGGCGCAAGGAGATGAAGAGCGCGCCGTTGCGTCCCTCGTGAAGCTGCTCGCGGAACGCAGCGACGAAATCGCCGCCGTCGTGCTCGAACCGCTCGTGCAAGGCGCAGCGGGGATGCGCATCTACGCTCCCGAATTCTTGCGAGTGGCGCGGGAGTTGTGCGACCGGCACGACATCTTCTTGGTTTTTGACGAAGTTTTTAGCGGTTACGGGAGGACGGGGACCTTCTGGGCCTGCGAACAGGCGCCGGTTGCGCCGGACCTGCTGTGTACGGCCAAGGGGTTCACCGGCGGTTTATTGCCGATGGCCGCGACGCTCGTGACCCGGCGCGTTTTCGAAGGTTTTCTGGGTGGTCCGGAACGCGCCTTCTACTACGGCCACACGTTTTGTGGAAATCCGCTGGGTGCGGCTGTGGCGCGCGAAGTCCTGCGCATTTTTGAGGGCGAGCGCATTCTGGAACACGCGCGACCGAAGGCGGAGCGCATCGCGCGAACGTTTCGAGAACTGGCCGAACAGCCCGGCGTTGAACGCGCGCGTTCTCTCGGTATGATCGGGGCGCTCGATCTTGTGGGAGAGGCAAGCTATCTGGCGCAGGCAGGCTGGCGGGTGTGCGAAGAAGCGCGCGCTCGTGGCGCCTATCTTCGCCCGCTCGGCAACGTGATCTATGTGACGCCGGCGCTCAACATTTCCGATACCGATTTGGAGTGCTTGCTCGAAATTGTGCGCGAAAGTGTCGCCGCCGCAACCAGCGGCGGGAACGGTTCGTAAAATCCCCCCCAAAGCCAACGGTAGCAACTGGTCTGCGGTACGTTCCTGTGGCATGGAACGGCGCGCGAACGTGCTCATTGCCGGAGGCGGCATCATCGGGAGTGGTCTGGCCTGGGCTTTGACCGAGCGCGGCGTTTCTGACGTGGTGGTCGTCGATCTCGATCTGGCCGGCGTCTACGCGTCTTCGGAGCTCAACGCTGGGGGTGCGCGCGCCACCTGGTGGCAGCGCGTCAACATCGAAACCTGCGCGGCGACGCTCGATTTTTTCCGCCGACACGCCGGCGAGTTTGGTTTTCGACAGCACGGCTACTTGTGGTTGTATGCGGACCACGCGCTCTATGAGCGCGCGTTGCAGCGGCGCGCACTGCAAAATCAACTTGGTCTGGAGGTGGAGGCGCTGGCGGTCGCGGAGATTCCGCGGCGTTTTCCGCTCATCGACCGCGCACTCGAGGATCTCGTCGGAGCCACCTTCTCACCGCGGGACGGCCTGGTGAATCCGAACGCCGTGCGGTGTTGGTACCGAGCTGAGGCGGAGCGCCGGGGCGCCATTTTTCTCAATCGGCATTACATCGAGGGCGTCGTGACCGAGCGATTTGCGGGAGGCGGCGCGCACGGCCGCCGCGTGGCGGCGGTCGACGTGGTGGAGATCGAGCGCGGGGATCCTGCAGATACCAGCGGTGCCGTGCGCAAAATTTTAACGACCCATAGCGTGCCTGCGTCGCAGCGGCGGGGGGAGCTTCGCATCCACTGCGACGCCGTCGTGAATTGCCTCGGAGCGTGGTCGCCGGTCTTTTCAGCCAAAATCGGAATCAGCGATGTCACAGAGCCCGTGCGCAGGCAGATTACCCTGGTGAACGTACAGGAGCGGGATCGCGCACCCGGCGTCGATTGGGCGGCACAGGGAATGATCGTAGATCCCAGCGGTCTCTATTTTCATTTGGAAGGGCCGCATATCTTGGCCGGTTTTTCGATTCTTGCAGAAGCTCCCGGTTACGATTTTGAGTACGACGGAGACGCTTTTTTCGAAGCTGAAATCTGGCCGCGCCTCGCGCAGCGGGCAAGCAGTTTTGAGCGCTGCGGCCACGTGCGGGGTTGGGCGGGGCTTTACGCAGTGACCCCCGACTGCAGCGGTCTCGCGGGCCGGATCGAGGGCTTTGCAAACCTCTACGAGGCGCACTCGTTTACCGGCCGCGGCGTGATGCAATCCTACGCGGTCGCTCGGGCCATGGCGGCCTTGATTGCTACGGGCGGATTCGAGGAATTCGACCTCGCTTCACTCGCGCGCGGGCGTTTTCGCGATCCTTCCCGGTGGGTGACGGAAGAGCTTCACATCTGACCTCCGCGCCTGCTGAGGTTTCGCAGCACTCGCGGAGTCGCCGCAAGGAAGTGCTCACCAACTCGGTCGCAAAGCGGCGCAGGCTGAAGCGGTCCAAGTGCCCGGCTGTGAGAGGCACCGAGTTCGGAGCGGCAAACTTGAGGTACAAGCGGGTCTGTGCGGTGGAACCGACCGGCGTGTCCAGAGCATAAATCGCCTCGAAGCGGAAGCGACCCACGCCTAGCGAGCAGTGTGAGTGGAGCCGCTCACCGAGCACCACTTCGTGCAGATGTTCGTGCAGCACCAAAGGAATGTTTCCTAAGCGACAGCGCCACAGTGCTTGCTGTCCTGTGATGGGGTAAGCACCCGGGATTTTCAGGGCTGCGGTGAGGAGTGGGTTCCAGCGCACGATTTCAGCAACGGCCGTGAGCATGTGCCACACGCTTTCGCGCGGCGCGCCGATCGCGGTGGACATCGCGACCGTGATCACCCGCGGATCCTGGTAACCGGCATGGGTTCTTAAGAATGCAGACCGCGCTCAAAAAAGCAAGCTACAAGGTGTGCTTAAGCTTTCTTACAAGCAAAATTTGCGATTTGGATTTGGTTGCGCCCGTCGGCCTTGGCTCGGTAGAGCATTTCGTCGGCTTGTTGGACAACGGGTTGCCAAGTTGAGGGGATTTTCCCTCTTCACCGGCGATACAGATACCGCAACTGACCGTGACCACGCCGAAGGGCGACTTTTCGTGTGGGATCGCTAGGGCTTCGACGGCGCCGCGGGCGCGTTCGGCCACCTTGTGGGCACCCTCAGCGTTCGTTTTTGGGAGCGCCACCAGCAGCTCTTCACCTCCGTAGCGATAGATGCGGTCGATCTTCCTCACGGCGTCGCTGACGGTATCGGCGATTTGCCGCAGGACGCGATCGCCCGCCGGGTGACCGTAGCGATCGTTGTAGGCTTTGAAGTGATCGACGTCGGTCAGCAAGATGGCGTAGGGATATTGGAAACGCATCGCCATTTCGTGCAGTTGATCGAGGTCGGTGTTCATCGCGCGGCGGTTCGCGATACCGAGCAGGTGATCCTGGAGAGAGTCGTTCTGCAGCCGCATGTTGGCTTCGACCAGCTCCCGCGTTCTTTCCGCGAGGTCGTGCTCGAGGTAGGAGCGGTGCATTTCGGTGCGCTGCAAGTGGTCGCGCAGTAGATTTGTCCTAGACACGAGGCCGAGCAGCGTTCCCTGATCATCCACAACGGGCAGGCTCGAGGTGCTCGTGGCGTCCATCAGCTCGAGCGCCCGCTGGGTGGTCTCGGAGTGCCGAATGGTGATCGCGGGCGAGGTCATGATCTCATTGGCCTGTGTCGGCATGTCGCGTCGCCCGGCGAGAAAATCGTCGAAAGCCCGCACCAAATTACGGTCGCTGATGGTTCCGAGAACGCGATCTTCTTCACAGACAACGAGACAGGGAAGTTCCCGTACGCGGATGGCGTTGACGACCTTGGCGAACGAGCGCTCCGGAGGGACAACGCCGACGTTCTTGGTCATGAGGTTTTCTACCAGGGCTTCCTGCAAACCAGCTTCCTCGGCGAGTAGGGGGAACCACTCTGTCTTTTCAAATCGGACGGTTCACCGGTCTCATTGAGCGGGATTGATGTACAGGAAGCCGAAGAGTTGCAAAAACACACGGGCCCTCTCGGGAAAATCCTGAGAAGGCCCGCGTGGGAAGTGTGGCGAAAAGGTGCATCACCTTCCGCAGAGAAAACGCGGAAAGTCCGCTTGCTACGCGCTCTTACGCTTTATGGCTGCGCCGGATACCGACGAGCAGAGCACCCAAACCGAAGACGAGCGCGGCGCTCGGTTCAGGAATCGGAGGGCCGTTTTGGTCGTTTTCCTCGCCGGTTTCGTATGAAACCTTGAGCGCCGAGGCGGCTACAAAGAAATCGCCCTGGCTGCTAAAGGTCGTTACGGTGAAGTGATCGCCGGCATTCTGGATCAGGCCGTTAACAGTGATATCGCCGTGGAGAAGATTAAAAAGGGCGTTGCCGCTTTGCCAGAAGGAGCTTTCTAAGAAGACCTGAGCGACTTCACTCTGAGAGAAAAGATCGACCAGATCGGATGGGCCACAGCCCGATCCGCCGACGCACACGTCGTCGAGCAACAGAATGGCGAGGTGAACGTCATTGACGCCGTAGACGCTATAACTGGGGTCGAACTCATGCTCCCAAACGGCGATGGACTGGCCGAAGCCCACGTGCCCGAGCCCCGTTGCCTCCGATGTCGTGTGCGCACTGTAATCGATGCTGAAAAGATCACTGGGAAAAGAATCAATATCTACCTGCGCTCTGGCATTCGGAGTAAGCAGTTCGACGTAGTATTTCGTGATGGACACAGCGCCGGCGTTGCCCGCGAAAAGCAGCGCCGCGCAAAAATTGCCAAGTGCAAAAAGCCGTGAAAGTCGCGATCCAGTTATCATAATTTTGCTTCACCTCACTTTCATGTTGAGGGATTCTTACAATAGAGAAAAAGAATCACAACCCTTTTACGCAGTTTATTTCACCGAAATCTTTACAATGAAGAGTTTTCTGAAGTGTAATAATGGGCATTGGCTATTTTTTTGTAAATTTTTCAATGACTTAAGGCAAAGTAGCGGTAGCAGCCACGAATTTTTGGAAACGCAGTTCTATTTATACGATTGCCAGCCGGGAAAGGGATTTTCGCCGGCACAGTTCTTCAGCCTTTGGGAATTTCCGAGTAAATGTTTGGAGAACCGCTAAAAATTCGCGTTGCAGCCGACGTGGGAATGCTTATGATCCGCCGGCACAGACGAGCTGATGCGTCTGCACGTTTTCAATTTTCAATCGTCCGCAGAAGCGGTCCTATGGGAGGGATGTATGGCAGCGAAGAAGAAAGCGGCGCGTGCCGCCAAGGGAGGGGCTGAACTCATCATTTCGAAGTCGCGTACCAAGGCCGCCTCCAAAAAATGCAACGTCGGCAGCGAATTCTACGCGGCGCTCGACACCGCGGTTCGCGAGTTGATCAAGAACGCCGAAGCTCGTGCGCTGGGCAACAAGCGCAAGACCTTGAAGGCGGTTGATCTCTAAAGAAACGCGCCGCAGGTACAAAGACCATTGAACAGTGAAAGTGAAGAGGCCCGAGAGGTAAGCTCGCGGGCCTCTTTTCCGTAGCGCGAACGAACGAGGAGCGTTTACGGTACCGCTGTAGATGCGCGTGCGAAGTCATTTCGCTCGAGGCTGAAACCGATCCGTAGCAGGCGTTCGAGTGAAACGCGGCGGAGCAAGGCCGTAGCATCCAACGGGTGTACTGCCACGAGATGCTCGAGTCCGCGGCTCGTCAACTCCGCGGTGCGTTCAATTGCGCGCGGCGTTGACTCTACGTCGCCGAGAGGCAATTCCTCCAGTACGGCGACGGCGTTTGCCGCCGACAGGAAGGTGTAAAAGAACGCGCTCCTTTCGCTCTCGCCGAGATCGGCGGCGGCGCGAAACACGAGCTGGCGTGCGTCGCGCGCGGTCGGCAGTTGCGGTTGCCAGACGGGGAGTTTCCAGCTCAAGTTCTCCAGGGCGGATTCAGTTTTTGGAAGTTCGGAGAGCTTGTGGGGTGGCAGAGGCGCGCGTAGTTCGAGGGTTTCTTCGCGCGGCGGAAAGCCCAGATCTTGTAAACGACCGATGCGCCAGCGCTCAGCCCAGATTCGGCAGTGGGATTCCGTCTCGTGCAGCACTCCTTGCAGCAACCGGAAATATTGCCAGTAGTCATCGCGGAAGAGGCTGTGAAACAACCGCAGGGGGAGAGTCAGATCGTCGCCGGCTTGCCACGCTCGGAAGTAAAACTGTCCATCCAATGTCTGAAAGCCCGGTGCCGGTTCCCAACCTTCATCCGTAGGTTTTTGCACCACTTCGATCTTTTCCTTCAGATACAGCAGGAGAAGCTCCATATCGAGAGTCTCGCAGGCGTGTCTCAGCGCGGCGTCGCCGGCATTGGCTAGAGCGGTCAACCACTCAGCGAGGTTTGCGGGAGCGGGTTCGGTTCCATGCCAGGCATCCAGGTCCACGCACGCCACCAGTTGTTCCGGGCTCGCGTGTTCGAGCAGCCAACCCGCGTCGGCCAGGCCGATGGTCTTGGCCGTAAAGCAGAGTTCAGCTTCTGGCAGCGAGGGTACAAGGGATTCTAGATCAGGAGCCAATTCGAGAAGAACGGTGCGGTGCTGTACTGGTGTTTCGCACACCAGTGCCGCCTGCGCTTCCGTGTCGAGGGCGGCCATGGCGGCCTCCGCGGCGCGCCTGTCACGGCGCGCCAATCGGATCAGATCAGCGGCCGTTGGAGCGGGGATGGCTTGTTTTTCCATAGACGGAGAGACTAGCCCGCCTGAACCGTTCCTGTGGCCTCGCGATGCAGCTTGGCGCGAAATGCGAGGACTGGCGTTCGGGTTGGTTCTACAGGAGATTCGAGGCGGTGTGGCTCCGCACGGCCCGCCACGAGCGGGCAAATTGCGAGCTCAGCAGCGGGAGGGAAACGTGCGCTGGTGGATTGCGGGCAGTGGTACGGCAGGTCTGGTAGCGCTCGCACTGTTTTTGGCAAGCGGTCCTTCCGGTGTGCCCGAGCCCGATGCCGTCTGGGCGGAGGTGATCTACGACATGGACGCGCAGGTGGAGATGCTTCCCTTGCTGAAGTGCGCGGATCACGCCGCGCGCGTTCGGGTGTTGTCGGAACGCGGTGCTCACGTGCGGCTTTCACCCGCCGGCGAGTTTCTTTGGTTTGACGCCGAAGCTCCGGACGGGCGCCGACAGATTTACCGTCTCGGGCGCGGCGATGATCGCGCGGTATGTTGGACGTGCGAAGAGTCGGGCAATAACTGGTGGCCGGCGCCTTCCCCCAGCGGCACGGGAATCGCTTTTATCAGCGACCGCCACGTCACTTGGTGGCATCCCTTCAACAGCGAGATTTTCTTGATCGGAACCAACAGCGAGTTTTCGGAGTTTCCCTCGCACCGCCTGACTTTTTCGCCCGGCCCTGATACTTACCCCACCTTTGGGCCGGAACCGCGTCGCTTGGTCTGGTCGCGGGGAGAGCACGGCCGCTTTGCTGTGGTGACGGCGCACATCGAGAGTGGTCATGGGGGAATTTTGCTGAGCTCACCGCGCGTTCTGGTCGCCGGTGGTGCGAGCTGGGTGGCGCCGCTGGCGTGGTCACCGGACGCCCGCTCGCTGCTCTACACGCGCGGGAATCCTTACGCGTCGCTGCGTCTGCGCGAGCTCGACCCCGCAACAGGAGAGGAGTGGGAGGTTGCAGAAACGGCGGCCTGGAACGCCGCGGCAGACTTTACGGATGACGGCGGCTGGCGGTTGCTCGCGACCGCGCAAGCGAAACACTGGGCGAGACACCTGCCGGCGGAATTCGGATTCCTGCTTGGAAGTTTTATCCACACCTCCGAGCGCTCCCGCGTGCTGTGGCGTGGAAGCGGTGTCGGCGCCGGTCTGGTCCGGCAACCCGCGGTGCGCGTCGATCTCGGCGCTGTAGCCGATTGGGGGATGCCGACCGGCGTCGCGCTCTTTGACGGCGGGCGCGGCGCTTTACTCTCGCAGCGTCGCTGCACCGCCGGTGGCGTGGAAGAGCGTATCGTTGAGTTCGAATTGACTTGTGACGTGGGCGAACGAACGCCCGCTCGCTGATCGCCTATGCTTGCGTCCCTGTTGACCTTGAATTCCATTCGCAGTGCTTTCGCCGGCGCGACTTCTCCGCCTTCCGAGGACGGTGCTGTGCCGCGCGCCGCCGTTGCGCTCGTACTGCACGCGGCGGCGGGTGGTGCGCTGGAGCTGCTTTTCATCGAGCGCGCGCAACGGAGTGGAGATCCGTGGTCGGGCCACATGGCGTTTCCGGGCGGTGGCATATTGCCCGCGGACGTGGACGCACGCCGCGCGGCCGAGCGCGAGACGTGGGAGGAAGTGGGGGTCGAACTGACGGCGGCTAATTTTGTTGGGAATTTGGGCAGTTTGCGCGGGCGTCCCCGTGGAATTTTGGTCTCTGGTTTCGTCTATGCGTTTGCAGAGGCGCCGCCTCTCGCGTGCAGCGCCGAAGTGCAAAGTGCCTTCTGGTTCTCCGTCGCTGAGTTATGGTCACCGGTGCGCCGCGTTGAAAATATGTTCCCGGGATGGAGCGATGGGGTTTATCCAGGCATCCGCGTCGGCGTCGCCCAACACCAAGTGGTTTGGGGGCTTACCTACCGCTTCTTGGAGAGTTTTTCCGGCATCTTGGGGCGTTCACTCTCGACGGGAATGAAGCCTGTGCACTTGCTCACGGGCAACGGCGGGTAGCGACGAAAGGCAGGATCGTTTTCGGCCCGTAGGCAGCGCCAGAACTCGCTGCCACGGCGATTGCACGCAACAGCCGAGAAGCGGCAGCGCGCACACAAGCCCACGCGATCATCCGAATTTGTTTTAGCCATGTTCCACCACACGCTTTGTAGCAGGTTGTTTCAACGACGGAGTGGCATTTTGGCTGAAGTGCATCGCCCCTCTACGGAGATTCGAAAATTCGCGCGCCTTTTCGGTCGAGGAGCGCTTGGGGATGGTCGGAGCGACGAGCTAAACAACCCTGCGAGGAGATCCGACCATCCCCGAGCGCTCCTCGACCGAAGCATCAGAACTTTCTCGGATCGAAGTGAGTTCCCAGCGGCCGCGTCGCGTCGCTGCGCGTAGGGCCCGCGCCAGTTGCGCGAGGAAACGCCTCCGCGGCCAGGGCCGCGCACCGAAACGAGCTACGTGCTCACTGTAAATCTGACAATCAAAAAATTCGAATTCCCACTCGGATAATTGTCGTACCAGGTTCACGAGGGCAACCTTCGATGCGTCGCGCTGCCGGTGAAACATAGATTCGGCGAAGAAAGCATGTCCCAGAGCGACGCCGTAAAGCCCTCCCGCCAACTTCCCGCCCCGCCACGCTTCGATGCTGTGGGCGTAGCCCAATCGGTGCAGCTCGCAATAGGCTTCGATCATTGCGGTGCTGATCCACGTTCCTTTTTCTCGGCGTCGGGGTGTTTCCGCGCAGGCACGCATGACGTCAGCAAAGGCTACGTCGCATGTGATCTCAAAATATTGTTGCCGCAGCGTGCGCTCGAGGCGCCGGGGAACATGGAGGTCCCGCGGCACGAGCAGCATGCGCGGGTTGGGAGAAAACCACAAAATGGGAGGTTTCGTGTACCAGGGAAAGATGCCGTGGGCATAGGCGGCGAGCAGTCGCTCCGGAGAGAGGTTGCCTCCAACCGCCAACAGGCCATCGGGTTCGGCCTCTTCAGGGTCGGGAAAAGCAATGCCGGGGCCGAGGCGGTAGATCGTCACGGTTTCACGCGCGTTGATTTTCACCTGTGCCCGTTGCGGTTTGCAAAGGCGATGGGTTCGCTATGGGTTCCGCAGCTTCGGACTGTGCGCCGTGTACTACGCGCAGGGCGCGCAGTCGTTCCAGTTCTTCCTGTTGTGTGCGTAGCCGATCTTTTTTAGCGCGCAGCTCACCGCGGATGGCAGTGTACAGTTGTTCTTGGGTTTCCAGGCGTTTGCGATATTGAGAGAGCGCCCGTTGTGCTTCGACGAGTTGTGCGTTGAGTTCGCGGGTTTTCTCCTCCAGCGCGGCGCTTTGTTTCTCGAGCCTCGTTCGTTCACGCGCTACGGCCTGATCGTCCCGCTGCTGTTCCATTGCAACGAGGTGCTCGCGCTCCATTGCCTGGCGCAGCGGCTCGATCTCAGCTCGCAATGCCTTTAACTCCACCTCGCGCTGCAGCAAGCGCTCTTCCAATTCTCGGACTCGGCGGCGCACGCCGTCGTTTTCCTCTGCGAGGGAGACGGTGCGTTTCTTGGCCTTCTCGAGCTTGCGCCGCAACTCACTAGTTTCTTCCGCGCGCTCGTGTTGCTTCGCGTTGCGCGCCGCTAACCGCTTTTCGCTGTGCTCGAGCCGCGCGCGCAACTCATGCTCCTGTAGCGCGAGAGCGCGTTGGCGCCTGTGTTCAGCACGCCACGCGAGTGCGCTTGCCAGCGCCGCTGCACAGGCGACGATGGCGAGCAACCACGGCAGTAGAGGTCCCATGCCTACAGTTGTATCACGCTGTGCCCCGATGAGGAATGCGGGATGGAGTGCTCACGGCACCTAGCGGCCGTGTTTCTCTGGGTGGCCGACATGCGCGGAACTGGCAAGTAGGTTCGCTAACCTGAGATGGCAAGGAGGAATTTCATGCCCGCGATCGAAACCACTTCTGAGCTGGTAAGCCGCAGCTACGCGGAGATCGAGCGCAAGTTGGTAAGTGTGCGCCGCCGGCTCGGTCGACCGCTCACCTATGCAGAGAAAGTGCTGCTCGGTCACTTGGACGATCCGGAAAGGCAGGAGCTGCGGCCGGGGGGAAGTTTCTTGCTCTTGCGTCCCGACCGCGTCGCGATGCAGGACGCCACGGCGCAGATGGCCTTGCTCCAGTTTATTTCTTCCGGCCGCGAGGAGACTTCCGTTCCCACCACCGTGCACTGCGATCATTTGATTCAGGCTTACCGCGGTGCCGCCGAGGATACACAGACGGCGCGCGTGACGAACCGCGAGGTTTACGATTTTCTGCGCACGGCCTCTGCCCGCTACGGCATCGGTTTTTGGGGACCGGGGGCCGGCATCATCCACCAGGTAGTGCTGGAGAAGTACGCTTTTCCCGGCGGGCTCATGATCGGGACCGACTCGCACACACCCAACGCTGGCGGCCTCGGTATGGTGGCTTGCGGCGTCGGCGGTGCGGACGCCGTCGACGTGATGGCTGGTTTTCCCTGGGAAGTACTGTACCCCCAATTGATCGGCGTGCGACTCACCGGTGCGCTGCGGGAATGGGCGGCGCCGAAGGACGTCATCCTTCACGTGTGTTCCGTACTGACGGTTAAGGGTGGTACGAATCGGATCGTCGAGTACTTCGGGCCCGGCGTGCAGTCGATCAGTTGTACCGGCAAGGGCACTATCACCAATATGGGCGCCGAGCTCGGTGCCACCACTTCGCTGTTTCCCTACGACGCCCGCATGGCCACGTACTTGAAAGCGACGGGGCGCAGTGTTTTGGCCGATCTAGCTGACGCCAGGGTGGAGTTATTGCGCTGCGATCCCGAGGTGGAAGAGGAGCCCGAGCGCTTCTTTGATCAGGTCATTGACATCCATTTGTCGGAGCTCGAGCCTTATCTGGTCGGCCCTCACACGCCCGATCTCGCGCGCCCGGTCTCGCGTATGGCCGCCGATGTGGCGGAACACAGCTATCCGGACCGACTTTCCTCGGCCCTGATCGGTAGCTGCACCAATTCTTCTTACGAAGATTTGTCGCGTGCCGCCGACGTCGCGCGGCAGGCGGCCGCCCGCGGCGCGCGCGCGCGAACCAAACTTTTGTGCACGCCGGGCTCCGAGCAGATCTACCAGACGATTCGCCGCGACGGTCAATTGGAAGCGCTCGAGGCGATCGGTGCCAGCGTGCTCGCCAACGCCTGCGGACCTTGCATCGGACAGTGGAAACGGGACGACGTCGTGGCCGGCGAGACGAACTCCATTATCAATTCGTACAATCGGAACTTTCCGCGCCGCAATGATGGCAACGCGGCGACGCTGTCCTTTATCGGGAGTCCGGAGATCGTGGTCGCCTACGCCCTGGCCGGCAGACTTTCCTTTGATCCGCTGCGCGACGAACTCGAGGCACAGGACGGAACGCATTTCCGCCTGCGACCGCCGGCTCCGGCGCCAGAGATTCCCGAGCACGGTTTCGTCACGAGCAGCGAGGGTTATGTTTCGCCGCCCGCCGAGCGTTCTTGGGTGCGCGTGGAAGTGGCGCCCGACAGCGAGCGCTTGCAGCTCCTCGTACCTTTCGCGCCCTGGGACGGGTGCGATTTTGAGAAGCTGCCGCTTTTGCTCAAGGCCAAAGGCAAGTGCACCACGGACCACATCTCGCCGGCCGGGCCGTGGTTGCGTTTCCGCGGCCACTTGGACCGCATCAGCGACAACCTCTTCAGCGGCGCGCTCAACGCCTTCACGGGCGAAGCTGGCGAAGGGCTCGATATGCTCTCGGGAGAGAAAAGCCTTGCTTTCGCAAAGATCGCGCGCCACTACAAAGCGGAGGGTTTGCGCTGGGTCGCTGTTGGAGATGACAACTACGGCGAGGGTTCGAGCCGCGAGCACGCCGCCATGTCGCCGCGCTTCTTGGGCTGTGCGGCGGTGATCGCGAAGAGTTTTGCGCGTATCCATCAGTCGAATTTGAAAAAACAGGGCGTGCTTCCGCTGACTTTCGCGGACCCCGCCGATTACGATAAGGTGCGGGAGAAGGACCGCGTGAGCATCCTCGGCCTGCGTGAGCTTGCTCCCGGCCGGCCGCTGCGCGCGGTGCTCCACCACGAAAGTGGCGGCCAGGAAGATCTCAGCGTTTCTCACCCGCTGAGTTCTGAGCAGATCGAGTGGTTCAAGGCGGGCTCTGCCCTGAACTTGTTGGGCGCGAAACAGTAACCGAGAACGTGGTTCAGAGTCGTTCTGGTCGTAGCTCGATCGACACGAAGATCTTCGATCCGGTCGTGCGATCGCGGAAGAAGATCTGCTTCTCGGCGGGAGGAAAACTCTTTCCACGCAAGAGATTGATTAGGTCTCCGATCTTCATTTCTGCTTCGAGATCTAATTCGTCGAGAGCGTGGAATTGCTCGCGCGAATGATAAGAAGCTGAACCGCTTTGCCGTTTCGCTAGCTGCTTCCACTCCGCGACCTGTTCCCAGAGTTGCGAGAACAACGGCAGCGCCGCCTCATCGAGGCGTTGCAGCAAATCAAAGCTTGTATCCCATGGATTCAGCTCGACTGTTCTTTGTGCGATGATGTCTCCAGCGTCGAATTTCTCGTCCATCCAGTGCAGAGTTACGCCCGTCTCGCGCTCGCCTTGGATGATCGCCCAATTCACGGGGTAAACGCCTCTGTGCTTTGGTAGCAGGCTATAGTGGAGATTAACGTTTCCCACCATCGGGAGTGATAGGAGGCGCGGAGTCAAATAGTGCTTCCACGACAGCGCAAGGATCAAGTCGATGGGAAGAGATTTTATTTCTTCATAAAGTTGCTCGTTCGTTCTATAGTAAGCGCATACAGCTGAAAGCCCCTCGTAATTTGAGAGCGGTGTCCACCACGATTCCTGTCGGGGTTCGTTCGTGTAGATCTTTAAGATATTTGCGTCCGGCCTGTGCGATAGAAATTTCGCGATCCTGTAGCCGATGACGTGATCGGCCAAGATGACGAGGTTGAATCTTTTCATTTGCGCACCAGGATCGTGAATTCATACAGATCGTAGTCGTGGAGTAGGGCGACGTTGCGAGAGAAACTCCGCTTGCAGTAGTCGAAAAAGAAGCAAGGATCCGCATAGTAGAGGTCGCAGCGCATTCGCTCCGGATCGGAATAGGTAGTGAGGGCGTTGAAAGAAAAGCCCTGCTTCGCCAGACCGTTGATGCGGCCGAGCTCAGCGAGAATGTAATTCTTCCAGACAGGCTCGGTATGGTTCAATTGCACATTGAAGATCCCGCTGGCGATCACGTAATCGAACGGAGCTGCATCACTGATTCGGGAGACCCAGTTTGGATTTCCGCTGTGAAGCTGGCTCGCGATTGCTAGCATTTCTCCGGCGATATCGAAGCCAGTGTAGGCAAAGCTCTGAAAGTGTTTTTGCAGCAAAGGGAAGAGGGCACCGTAGCCGCACCCGTAGTCTAGGATGGAGAAGACAGACTTGTGCTCGATGATTCTCATGAGCTCTTGGAAGCGCAGCTCCTGCGAAGGGGCACCATTCCAGTCTACGCCTTTTGGCGTGGGGCCGAATGTTCTCAGCTTGTCGGCGTAGTACACAGCGACGGATTTTTTGATTGCTTCAGACGCCATGCCGGAAGCTCTTCATGAATTGCGTCGCTTTCTCGCCCTCGTTCAGGAGGAGATCGACGATACTGACGCCGTGTTCGAACGCTCCGTAGAGCTGCGTGTAAGGGGGATAGCCCGAATAGTCCAGCCAGGTCACCCCAATACCTTCGCTCTCGAAAAGTGCGGTGTCCAGGTACGCTTTTGCAGAGGGGCCGGAGAGGTACTCGCTTGCTCCAACCTGTTTGCAGATATGGAGTAAGCGCTCTGATTTGCCCGATTTGAGCTCGAATTCAGTGTCTTGCCTTACACGGGTGCCGATGCTCAAAATTTCGCAGATGGCTTGCAAGAAGATGCGATTGATCTCGGAGAGAAGGTCTGTATCGATACCGGAATAGAGCTGCTCTATCAAGGGCCCATAGTGGTCGAAGTGCGGCGCTTTGCTGTAATTTAATGCGATCAACTGCCAGTGGCTTTTGGCCCAATGCTTGTCCACAACTCTGACGTCGGCGATTCTTTGGTGGTATTTTTCTTTTGTAGCGACGGGAATCGAAAGCCAGCGCAGCCCCGTCGGGGTCTTGATGAGGTTTCGATTTCGCCAGTCTCGCTTCGTGAATTGGACCGTGTCCAGCACGATGAATTCATCCGCCGCATTGATGGCATCGAAGAACCCCTTCCAAGGGATGTAATTAGATTGGGTGATCAAGACTTTCTTTTTCGCTGCCGTCATTCTGTATTGCAGGTTTGTTCGATGATATAAAGCGGCCTTCCCTTTGCCTGATCGAAAATCTTGCCGATGTACACCCCGGTGATTCCAATGCTGATCAGGATCAGACCCGTCGAGAAGAGGATGAGCACGAACACGCTGGCCCAGCCCTCTTTGAAGCCATGGGTAAAAAAGCGAACGACGATGTAGCTGATGGCAAAAAATGCAAAGCTGGCCAACGAAAAGCCGAGGTAAATGGAAAGACGAAGCAATTTGTCAGAGTGGGAAGTGAGTCCTTGTACGCCGAGCGACATCAATCGCAAGAATGTATAGCTGGAGACACCGGAGCACCGCTCATTGTGCTCTACTTCGATTTGCGTTGATCGAAAACCGACCCATTTGAAAAGTTGCAGATATAGCCTGTCCTTGTCTTGAATTTGAAGAAAGGCATCTTTGGCTTTCTTGGAGACGAGAATCATGCTCCCTGCATTCACATCGAACTGTTTGTCGGAGAGAAAACGAAAGACGACATTGTAGATTACAGAAGAGCAGCTCTTTAGAACTCCATGTCTTCGCTGTTTGCGCTTTGTAAAGACAACGTCGTAGCCGCTTTGAAATGCCCGATGGAGGGTCTCGATGTCCGCTGGATTGTCCTGTAGGTCGCAGTCCAGGATGACTGTGCAGCTTCCGGATGCGTGTGCCAAACCCGCAGTGACTGCGTAGTGCTGGCCAAAATTCCGGCTCAGCTTGATACCTTTGACTTTGGAATCTTGCCTGCAAGCTTCTTCGATCTTGGCCCAAGAGGCGTCGCTGCTGCCGTCTTCCACGAGAATGATCTCGAATTCCTGCACGATTTTGCTGACTTCTTCCCGGAGTCTCGCCACCAGTGCTTCGATGATTCCCTGAGCGTTGTAAACGGGGCTTACGATGGATATTCCGGGCGTAGCCATGGCTCGCTTTCATATCTCCTCTGCCGCTGGAACCAGCCGGGGAGGATCGGGCAAGGGGCTTTCTAGTAGATCGGCAAGTTCACGGCGAACTTGCGCGAAGTTGCTCGCGGTACTCGCTGCGAAATCAGCCGAGGGTGCGATTGCGCGGGGCCTTTTCCCTTCGTTTCTTTTCTGAACTTGAACTCTTGGGGGATACGCCATGGCTGGGGTGAAATTTTTAGGCTCTCGCTGGCTATGCCGATGAAGGATGCACTCTGCGTACTCTCCCCGCGCGAGCAGTGTGGTCAAGAAGAATATGAAGTACGCGATTCCATTCAATCGGGCGTGTTTCGTTGGCGCGGAGCGGGATTACATCGCGCGCGCGATCGAGAACGGCCAAATCTCAGGAAACGGTTCTTTCACGCGGCGTTGCCAGGCTTTTTTAGAGAGCGAACTCGCCGTCAAGCGAGCGTTGCTGGTGACTTCGTGCACGCACGCTCTGGAGCTGGCGGCTTTTCTGCTCGACCTGCAGCCCGGCGATGAGGTCGTGGTGCCGTCTTTCACCTTCGTGTCGACGGCCAACGCCTTCGCCGTGCGCAGCGCAAAAATTGTTTTCGCCGACGTTCGGTCCGACACCCTCAATATCGATGAAACGCGACTGTCGGAGCGTTTGAGTAAGCGCACACGCGCGGTCGTGGCTGTTCACTACGGCGGCGTGGCGTGCGAACTCGATGCGCTACAAGCGCTGCTCACCGAGCGCGGGATTCCGCTGGTCGAGGACAACGCTCACGGACTCTTTGGAGAGTACCGAGGTCGGCCGCTCGGTTCTTTCGGTCGCTTCGCCACGCTCTCCTTTCACGAGACGAAGAACTTCACCTGCGGCGAGGGTGGCGCGCTGCTGTTGAATGACGCTCGCGACACCGAGCGCGCCGAAATTTTGCGCGAGAAGGGTACCAACCGCAGCCGCTTTTTTCGGGGTGAGGTGGATCGCTATACCTGGGTCGACTTTGGTTCTAACTATCTGTTGTCCGAATTGTCGGCCGCATTTTTGTGGGCGCAATTCGAAGCGAGGGAGCGTGTACTCGCGCGCCGCCGAGCCCTGTGGCGGCGCTACGCTGACGAACTCAAGGACTGGGCGGCGGAACTGGGTGTGGGCCTGCCCTACGTTCCAGATTTCTGTCGACATCCCGCACACGTATTCCATCTGCTGCTGCCGACGGCGGAATGGCGAGACGAATTGATTGTGCAGCTCGGCGAACAAGGGATCCTCGCCGTGTTTCACTACTTGCCGTTGCACCTCTCACCCATGGGCAGACGCTACGGGGGCCGCCCCGGCCTGTGCCCGGTGGCGGAGGACATCAGCGAGCGTCTGGTGCGCCTGCCGCTCTACTACGACCTGTCGGATGCGGAGCAGGAACGCGTGATCGCGGCCGTGCGCGATTTCCGCGGTCGGTAGCTCTGCATGTTGGGCTCGGACGTACGGCGTTTTTTGGACGATCGCCAGGCGCTTTTGTGCGCGGCCGTTGCCGCAGCTTCCGCGGCGGTGCTGTACCTCTGGTCGGGCGATGTCGGTTTGAATCTCGCCGATGAAGGCTTTCTCTGGTATGGCGTCGAGCGCACGCTCGCAGGTGAGCTGCCGCTGCGGGATTTCCAATCCTACGATCCCGGGCGCTACTTCTGGTGCGCTGCGTGGTCATTTGTTTTTGGTCACGGCATCATGGCGGTGCGCGCCGCCGCCGCCGTTTTTCAAGGAGCGGGAATCTTTCTGGGTCTTTTGGCTGCGCGCCGCGTTGTGCGTTCGCGTGTACTCCTGTGTTTACTCGCTCCGGCTCTGGCGCTCTGGATGTTTCCTTATTTCAAGTTTTTCGAGCCGAGTCTGGCTCTGGCGGCGGTGTACGTGGGGGTTGTGCTGATCGAGCGTCCTTCTCTGCGGCGGCACTTCAGTGCAGGGCTCTTTGTGGGCTTTGCCGCCTGCTTTGGTCGCAATCACGCTTTCTACAACGCCGCGGCCTTTCTTATTCTGATCTTTGTTCTGGCCAAGAAAAATTCCGATGCGGATGTATTCAGGAAGTTCGGCGCGTGGGTGCTCGGCGGAGTGTTAGGTTTTTCGCCGCTGCTCGTTCTGCTTCTCTTTGCCCCCGGCTTCGCGGCGAGTTATTTCGACTTTGTATTGCACGTCCTGCGGCAAGGGACCAATCTCGAACGGCCCTACCCCTGGCCCTGGAGCTTTCCTTACCGGAATCTTTTTGTACACGAACAAATCGCCGTCGCCGTGGCTTTTTGGCTGCCTCTTGTTTTGTACCCGATCGGTCTGATCATTGTTCTCCGTAGCGCGGCTGAAGATTTGCGTCGGCGGGCGCTCTTCGTGGCTTCCATTGTCATCGGTTCTATTTACATTCATCACGTCTCCACCCGCTCCGATGCCCAACACCTGGCCCAGTGTATTCCTCCGTTGTTTCTGGCTTGGCTCGCCCTGCCTACCGTTCATGCTGTACTGCGCAGGCGGGTCGCCGCCGCGGTGCTGTGGGTAATTTTTGTGGGGATGACCGCCTTCGCTACGCCAGCTCTCAATCCGATGCTCATTTTCCATCGGCCCGGTGGTGCGCGCTGGGAGTTCGTGCCTTTCGCTGCCGGCGGTGACACACTGCGTATTGAGAAGACGACCGCGGACTATTTGAACCGCTTGCGGAGCGTGCTCGAACGACACGTGGGCGCAGAGCAGTCGATGCTCATCGTTCCTCACGTAACGACGCTCTATCCCCTCTTCGACAAAGTCTCGCCAACCTGGGGCAACTACTTGTTGTGGCCGGCGGAGCCCGCGGCGGAAGAGCGCATGATCCATGATCTCGAAGAAAAAGGTGTGAAGTGGGTATTACTCATCGACCTGCTGATGGAGCCGAAGCGCGAACTCTTGTTCCGCAACAGCCATCCCCGCGTCATGAAGTACGTCCAGGAGCACTTCACCTTGGTTCAGGATCCGGAGCTGCCCCGCGCCCATACTCTATGGGGTCGCAAGGCTGCGGAGACGCGCGGTCGCAGCAACGGCTTGGTGGAAAAAGAAGGATTCGGCGCTCGCTGTGCCGGAGAACAAGACAGGTGCTATAAAGAGGTCCGACCTCCGACCTCAAACCTCTAAGAGGTTTTAGACTGTGACCTTGGCCTTAGGTTTAGAACCGCTCGCCACCACCCGCCGGGCCGATGGGGTATTCGAACAGTTGAGGGAAAGAATTCTCTCAGGGGCCTACCCCGCCGGTGGTCGTCTACCGAACGAGCGAGAATTAGCTCTGGCCCTCGGCGTCAATCGCTCTTCTGTTCGCGAGGCCATCAAGCGGCTCGAGTTTCTGGAGCTCGTCGAAGTCCGCCACGGCCACGGCACCTTCGCCTGCGATCCTGGCAGCTCCTCAGCGCTCCAGATGATTGAGGCACTGTTGCGCGATCTGAGCACGGTGACGGTACCGCTTCTCGAGCAGCTCTTAGCCTTCCGGCGCGACATCACGCTGCGCGTAGTGGAGTTGGTGGCGACGCAGCGCAGCGACGTACACCTCGTGCGCGCGCGCGCGCTGCTCGAGCGCGAGGCGGCTGAGGGGTGGAAGCCCGAAGCGGCGCTGCGTATCGATCTCGAATTGAACGCCTTGCTCGGAGAGGCGACTAGCAACCTGATGTACCAGTTGATCTGCAATCTGTTTAGCAAGCTCGTGACTCGCCTCGGCCCTCTCTACTACAACCAAGAGCGCGATCATTCCCGCTCGTTGCGCACGCACCGCGAACTGCTGGTGGCGATTGAAACGCGCGACGCGGCGCGGGCGCGCCAAATCGCCGTGACCATGTTGGGTTACAGTGAGCGCACCATCCTTGAGGAAGCGCGAGGCTTGGCCGAACGAGGAAGCATCGGCCCCGGCGTTCAAGGGAAATTGTGATGCCCATCGCGCGCGAAAAATTGCGCTGGAACGGTTGGGGACGCTCCGAGCAGGAGTTGCATTTCCCACCGGAGAAGGAACGCCAGCTCTTGGCTGCGCTGCGTGACCGCCTGCGCTGTGATTTCAGTCCGTTGCCGGAAGCTCCGGCACTCGAACATATGCCGTTGCCTCCGGTCAAGCTCGAATCCTCGGTGCTCGACGCCCTGCGCCGGCCCTGCGGTGAAGCCGGCGTGCGCACGAGCAGTTTCGAGCGCATTGCGCACGCACTGGGCAAAAGCTTTCCCGATCTCTTGCGCCTGCGCTTCGGCGAGATCGAGGTTGTGCCCGACGCGGTTGTGTATCCGCCCGACGAAGGCGCGGTGTCGACGGTTTTGCGCATCGCCGCCGAAGCCAACTTGGCGGTGATCCCCTTTGGCGGTGGAACCAGTGTCGTGGGCGGCGTTACGCCGCGCCCGCGCCCGGATCAAACCGGTGTGCTGGCACTGGATACCACGCGTTTGAACGCCTTGGTTCACTTCGATTCCGAGGCGAGAACAGTGACTTTTCAGGCCGGTATCGACGGGCCGGGAATTGAACGCGCTCTGGCTCAGCACGGCTACACGCTCGGTCATTTTCCGCAGTCCTTTGAGTATTCGACGCTGGGTGGCTGGATTGCGGCGCGCTCCTGCGGTCAAGAGTCGGATTTTTACGGCGGCATTGAGGATCTTCTGGTCAGCGTGCGCTTGGTGACGCCCGAGGGCGTTGTGCGTACGCTGCCGGTGCCGCGTTCCGCCACCGGTCCCGACCTCAACGAGTTGGTGTTGGGTTCGGAGGGAGTGTTCGGCGTGATTGTGGAAGCGACGCTGCGCGTGCAACCGTTGCCTCGCGCGGAAGGAGTGCGGGGGAGCTTGTTTCCTCATTTCCGTGCGGGACTCGACTGTGTGCGCGAAATCGTTCAAGAAGGCGTTCCGCTGACTTTGTTGCGTCTCTCCGATGCGGAGGAAACCTCGTTTCTTGAGGAATTGAGACGCGAACCGCGGCGCCGCTTCGATCTTCCGTACTTCGCCCTCGCCGCCGCTGCGCACCTCGGTTTTGGCAAGCAACGCTCCCTTCTAATCTATGGCACCCGCGGTCGTACTTCCGCGGAGGTACGCAGTGCGTTGGCACGCGTGCGCAGCCTAAGCCGGAAGCAAGGTACTCTGCCGCTGGGAAGCTCTCCGGGCCGACGCTGGAAACGCGAGCGTTTCAATGGCCCCTATCTGCGCGATTGGTTGCTCGGGCGCGGCCTCGCCATCGATACGGTCGAAACGGCACTGCCTTGGAGTCGCGTGGTTTCAGGGCATGAGACGGTCACGCGCGCCCTGCGCGCCGCCCTGCAGCTCTACGCTGGCGGTGGCTTGGTCATGGCGCATCTTTCGCACAGCTATACCGACGGTGCCTGCCTCTATTTTACTTTTCTTTACCCGTTGGATGCCGCCGCGCCGCTCGACCAGTGGCAGTCGATCCGCGAAACGGTTACACAGGCGATGCTCGGTGCGGGAGGAACACTTTCACACCACCACGGAGTCGGCGCCGACTGCACTCGCTGGCTTTTGGATGAGAAAGGCGCGCTCGGCGTGAGTGCGCTGCGGGCGCTGAAGCGGCAATTGGATCCGCGGGGGATTATGAATCCCAGCAAATTACTGCCGCCGTCGGCGGAGTGAGCGGCGCTTCCCGCGCGATCGGCGTCACGTGTCGGCTCCCATCTTAGTTGTGATGAATCCTCAGAGTCGCGGTGGTTCTGCGCGTCGGCTCTTTGCGCGCGCAGAACAGTTATTGCGCGCGCGCCTGGGTTCCATCGAAGTGGCCGCGACGCGCGGCCCACGCGACGCGGAACGCTTGGCGCGAGAGGGTGTGCGGGCGGGATTTCGAAAAATCGTGGTGGTGGGAGGTGATGGTACCGCCAGCGAAGTAGCAGCCGGCGTGCTGTCAGCCGGCCTGGGGGACGCAGTTCAGATCGGCTTTCTGCCTCTCGGCACGGGAGGTGATTTTGCGCGCAGTCTCGGTCTGCCGGCTTCTCTCGTGGCTTGTGTTGAAAAACTCGCTGAGGGCCCAGTGCGCCGCATCGACGCGGGTCGCGTCTCCTGTGTCGGCCGCGGCGGTGAAGCGGTACAGACCTTTTTTCTCAATGTGGTGAGCTGCGGACTCTCCGGCGTAGTCGACGAGCGCGTCAACCGTTCTTCAAAACGGGGCGGCGGTTTCGCTTTCTTGTGGCAGACCCTGGGTGCGCTGGCGGCGTATACCTATCCACCGGCGCGCCTGCGCGTCGACGGTGAATTTTTTTGGGAAGGTCCGCTGCTCGTGGCGGCGGCTGCGAACGGAACTTCCTTCGGCGGTGGCATGCAGATTGCGCCGAACGCGCGCTGCAACGACGGCTGGCTGGACATGGTTGCGGTGCGGCGGGTGCCACCCTTGCGCGTGCTTTGGAAATTGTTCTCGGTCTATCGTGGTGCGCACCTGGATAGTCCGGAAGTGGTGCTGCGCCGCGGCCGCCGGTTGGAGGTCGACCCCGTCGATCCGTCGCAGTGTTTGTGGGTCGACGTGGACGGCGATTGTTTGGGGATCGCGCCCGCGGCGTTCGAAATACTGCCGGGCGCACTCAGCGTGTTCGGCGCGGGTGATGGAAGCGAACCTGTTTGAAGCGATTCGTCTCCGCTGCGCGGAAGTGTCGCGGCGCGCTCGCTACGTGCGCGTGGATCGGGAGGCGCTGCGCGCACTGGCTGCACGTTTCGCGCGTACTTTGATTCCTCTTCCCAACTACGACGAGAAGTATCACTACCGCAGCGCCCCTGAAGAAACGGCGGCCTACGTCATCACACTGGACGCCATCAATTTCGGTTCGGGTTATTTCCCTCACCTCGCGAAGCGACCCGGTCTCTCGGGTTACCTGACCGTCGCGAGTGCGCTCAAGGCTGCTTTTGAGACGCGCGGTCCGTTGGCGGCGGGTGAGCTTTCGGAAATCCGCGCTGAGGGTTGTGCCGCACTGCTGGGTCAGGCTCTCGCAGGACCAGAAGTGCACGAACTCATGGAGCTGTACGCGTCGGCGCTGCGCGACCTCGGCCGTTTTGTGGAAGAGAATTTCTCGGGCTGTTTTTCGGAGTTGATTCGTGCAGCGGATACTTCCGCGGAAGCTCTGGTGCGCCTGCTCTCACAGTTGCGGGATTTCCGCGATGTTGCTCGCTACGAGGGTCTCGAGGTCCCCTTCTACAAGCGCGCACAAATCACCGCCTCCGATCTCGCTCAGGCCTTTGACGGCCGTGGCCTCGGCACCTTCCGCGACCTCGAATCACTGACTCTGATGGCTGACAATCTCGTACCTCACGTCTTGCGCGTGGAAGGCGTGCTCATCGCCGCACCGGAGTTGGCAGCGCGGATTGAGCGCGAAGAAGGGATTCCGTGGGGTTGCGCCGAGGAAGTGGAATTGCGCGCCGCCGCTGTCCACGCCGTCGAAGGTTTGGTCGCGGATCTGCGGCAGCGCGGTATTGAAACGAGCGCCCGCCGGCTGGATCACTATCTCTGGTGGTCAGGTCAGCGGCCGGAGGTCAAGGCTCACCCGCGCCATCGCACGCGCTGCACCTATTACTGAATTGCGCGGGCGGGAGTATTAGAAGTGCCCGCGGGGTGTGTGTGGAACGGTGGCGCCTTTGTTTGCCAAGCGCATAAGTATCCATTATTCTTGCATTTTCTCGAATCGCGGCGAGTTCTGGGTCGTCTGCAAGAGATCAAACTATGGTGAATCTCGAGGACATCGAGCCGGGCGCGGCCGTGACCCACAAGAACACGGCCTTCCGCTACACGGTTGTGGAACTGGGAGAGGAGGAGATCCTGCTCTCGCCGGTGACCTCGGACCTGCAGGATTTGGTCGTTCCCGTCGCGCTGTTTCAGCAGGAATTTGTGCTCTCCGAGCGCTTTAGCGCCGGGCGCGGTCGGGGGCGTCGCCCAGCGGGCGGTGTGGTGCGCAGTCCCAGCGGTCCGCGTCTCAAGGGGCGCATCAAGAAAATGGTGCGTGATCGCGGCTTCGGCTTTATCCGCGGCGACGACGGCAAGGAGGTTTTCTTTCACCGCTCCGGCCTGATGGGCGCTGATTACGATGCGCTTTCCGAAGGTGACGCCGTCGAGTACGTGGTACAGGACGGCCCGCGTGGCCCGCGCGCGGAGAACGTCCGCAACGTCGGTTCCGCTGTGCCCGTCGAGGGCGTTAGCGCGGGCGTCTGAACGGTTACTATAAAGTGGTTCTCTTCGAGGGGAATTGGGGAGGGTTGAAGCTCCTCGCGAGTTGTTTAGCTCGTCGCTTCAACCCTCCCCAATTCCCCTCGAAGAGAACCAAAATTTCCCGCGCTCGAAGCTCACTCCGTTTTGAAGCGGTGGACGATCGGCAGGCGGCGGCCCCGTCCGAAGGCTTTGCGCGAAGTGCGCAGCACGAGGGGTGCCTGGCGGCGTTTGTATTCATTGCGGTCGAGGCGGACGGCGATCTCGCACACCGTTTTCGCCGTGGCGCCGGAGGGAAGGCGCACGGCGTCGGGAGAGAGACCGCCCTCGATCAATTGCTTGAGAATGACGTCGAGCACGGGGTAGGGCGGCAGATCGTCTGTGTCGAGTTGATGGGGCGCCAACTCGGCGGAGGGCGGCTTTCCCAGACTGCGTTGTGGGATGCGCTCGCCGCCGCGGTTGGCATAGCGCGCCAAGGCGTAAACCTCTTCTTTATAGACGTCGCCCAGCACCGCGATTCCGCCCACCGTATCTCCGTAGAGCGTGCAGTAACCGATGGAGAGCTCGCTCTTGTTGCCGGTGGCGAGCACCAGGCGGCCCTCGCGGTTTGAAATCGCCATCAACAGCGCTCCGCGGATACGGGACTGGATGTTTTGTTGGGTGACTTCGTAGTCGTCTTGAAAACCGAAGAGTTGCTCGAAGAGTTTTCGGTAGGCGTCGTACACCGGCCGGATGTCTACGCAGCGCAATTCGATACCGAGATTCCGCGCCAGCGCTTGGGCATCCGCGACGCTGTGCTCCGAAGAAAAGGGTCCCGGCATGGCGACGCCCAGCACGCGCTCTGCGCCCAGGGCCAGCACGGCGAGATGTGTGGTCAGGGCAGAATCGACGCCGCCGGACAATCCGATGACGGCGCCCGGCGGCAGTTTTTGTTTGCGAAAATAATCGCGGATGCCGAGGACGAGGCCCGTTTCGAGCTGCTCGATCTCGCTGAGTTCTACGACATCTTCTGGATCGACGTTCATCCCCGGCGTTTCCAAGTCGACGACTTCCACACAGGGTTCGAACAGCGGCAGCGCCGCGCGCACGCGCCCCGCGGCGTCGATGACCGCGGATCCGCCGTCGAAGATGAGCTCGTCGTTGCCACCGACTTGGTTGACGAAGACGATCGAAACGCCGTGGTGCCGAGCGAGCGCGGCTAACATGTGCCGGCGTTCCAGGGCTTTGCCGACGTGCCAGGGCGAGGCGGAGAGGTTGAAGATGAGGCGCGCGCCTTGTCGTGCGAGTTCGGCGACGGGATTCGCGGAGTAGGCCAGCTCTTCGGCCCAAGCGTCTTCGCAAACCGTGAGGCCGGCGATGATCTGCGTGCCTGGCAGGATGAAGACTTTCCGGCGTTCAGCAGGGACGAAGTAGCGGTTTTCGTCGAAGACGTCGTAGGTCGGCAACAGAGTCTTGGGTTGTACCACGCTGCGGCGTCCTCCGACGAGCACGACGGCTGCGTTCACGAGCTTCGCGCGCTCCGTATGCTCGGCGGGCAGCACGGCGCCGAGCACGAGTGGGATGCGTTGCGACAAGGGCAAAAGGGCATCGAGTTCGCGCAGTTGTTCCTGCACGAAGTCCTCGCGGTCGAGGAGATCCATCGGCGGGTAGCCCGTGAGTGTTAGCTCCGGAAACACGACACAGACGGCGCCGGCGGCCTGTGCTTTTTGAGCAGCTGCTTCGACGGCCCGGCGGTTACCGGCCAAGTCTCCGATGATCGGATTCGTCTGCGCAAGCGCTACGCGCATGCGGGGAGCATCCGCTGCGCTTTCCTCGGCGTCAAGCTGAACGAGCGGCGTATACTGTTTGTGGCCCGCGGACCCGGAGGCTGGTTGTCGCACCTCAGCCGTGGTTCGCTTTTCAGGACGGAAGTCTCACTCCAACAGAAGGAGCACGGCGATGAAAACGCGCACCCTTTTCGGTCTGTGGCTTCTCTTTTCGGCGGTGCTCGGCCTCACGCTGGCGGCGGCTTGGCTTTCTGAAGCCGCCACGGGTTTTGATCCGGTGGCTTTTCCTTTTGGCGAAGTGCTGGAGAAGTTGGGCCGAAAGCTTCT
>Ga0247727_10004078_pt1 | contig 31406 bp, 25 predicted proteins | sample WisWelCaveWW1625_FD_202498 | JGI IMG/M metagenome (GOLD analysis project Ga0247727, IMG submission 202498) | Biofilm microbial communities from Wishing Well Cave, Virginia, United States - WW16-25 | ecosystem: Environmental > Aquatic > Deep subsurface > Groundwater > Cave microbial mat | place... | reverse complement strand
GCCTGCGCAAGAAAAAACTCTGCGGGACATCATTGCAAGATTCGATACCGAAAACGCTCCTATAAAAGTTATCGCGCAAACCCGCATTCAGAACTCTCTGGGGCCGGATTCCATCACGCTTCAAATAGTTCATTACGGTGAGTCCAACCTGATCACGCGGCTTCGCTGGCTACCGTATATCGAGATCGGCATAGCGGGCATGTTTATACTGGTTGGGTACGTCGGCTTCAGCTATATCAAACGGAGCGAGCAAAGCAATATCTGGGTCGGTATGGCAAGAGAAACGGCCCATCAACTCGGCACGCCGCTTTCGAGCATTATGGGATGGGTGGAGCACCTCAAGGCACATTCAGCCAGCAAGGTCAAACTTCAAGAAACTGTAGGCGAGATGGAAAACGATCTCGCACGTTTGCAGAAGATTGCCGATCGTTTCTCAAAGATTGGCTCCAAGCCCGTTCTCAAGGAAGAGAACCTTGCTGAGGTTATTTCCTCCGTGATAAGCTATTTCGAGCGGCGGCTTCCGCAAAAGCAAAAAAACATCGAAATGCGGATCGTCAATGATCACGCCTCAGGCCGCCAAAAACCCTCGCCCTGCCCGGCAAGAATCAATCGTGAGCTGTTCGAGTGGGTCATTGAGAATCTCGTCAAGAACGCTCTCGATGCCATGGAAGACAGGTCAGGAACAATAACCTTCAGGCTGGCAAAAAAAGGGAGCGACATCATTATCGATGTTGCCGACACGGGCAAGGGGATCGACATGAAATACCGCCAGGACATTTTCCGCCCAGGCTACAGTACAAAGGAGCGCGGGTGGGGGCTTGGACTCAGCCTCTCCAAACGCATCGTCGAATCATACCACAAAGGAAAGCTCACGCTGAAGGAAACCAAGATCAGGAAGGGGACGACGTTCAGGATAAAGCTGCGGGGTTAAGAAAAAACTGCACTCAACGCAAGGATCTCAAACCGCGTATTCACTCGTTGCGGATTTCTCTATCCATGAACCCTGGCCTCACCATCACCTCAAGAATCTAACCCAAAGCACAACGACTTATCGCAACTGTCAAGTCCTTATCATCGATCACGACGGCGTCGCCGAGCTCGGGGTCTGGCTTGGTGGTGCCGGAGGTTTCCACACCCCATAACCGATCAATCCACCCAGCAAACCAAAAATCGGATAGAGGATCAATCCAAACACAAGCTCGATAAAGACGGATACGATACCGGTGGGGACCTCCTCGATCCTCTTGCGAATCTCCTCCAGCGCCTCTTCAGGGATGTCCAGATCCATACTCTCAAGCAATTGGAGAATGAATTCCTTGAGAACATTTCCGAACAGCAGTAGAAATACCTGATCGAGTACCGTCGCGACGACGGCGCCCACAACTCCAGCCATCGCACCCACGGCCAGACAGTCTCCCATCGTAAACGGCGGTGTATCCGGCGTGAAATTATTCCTGTACAAGAAGACGGCAATGAAGCCACCGAAGAGTATCCCGGCACAGCAGAGGCAGTTGACAAAATTCAGGAAGGGAACTGTGGAAATCACTCCTATGATGATACCTCCGTACAGCGCAGGTAGAAACTTATCCGGCTTCTGCATTCTCACGCTCCTGAGAGAATTTCACAAAGTTACTTCGAAGAGTTATTTTCGAAAGAAAAAGATCGAGCACCTCCGCAAACAGGGGGGCGAGAGCGACTCCGGAACCAATACCGAAAATCAGCCCCGTGGAAATCCGCGTGAAAACATTGCTCGCATGGACGCCAGTCCCATCGAGGACAACGTCGATCAACACGGGCAGCAGAACGAGCAGGAGCCACAACGTGAACCTCCTTCGTTCGCGAGTCGGACAGAGAGCCGCAACGAGCATCCCTCCGAGAAAACCAAAGTAGATCGCCGAACATCGCGCGCAGACGGCAAGCGGATATCCAAGCACGTGGAGGGAGCGTGCATCGTACTGATGACATATGCGCGAAAAAAACCTGTATGCAACATGTGATAGGGTTGGAGCCTCGAGCGCGGAGAGAAGAGGCGGAGCAAACAAAAGACTGCACCAGATGAGGACAGTGGTGAATAAAACGAAATATGGTGCTCGCTTCAGGCCCATGTTCTTCGAAAATATTGTCCAAGTATAAAAGAAAAAAAAGAGAGAATCAAGGCACAGGCCCGGTCAGAAGTTGGTGAGTCAGACCTGCCCGACTTCTTTGATAGGCAGCAATGCCTCTCTCACCAGGGCTTATGTAGATTCGGACAGGAGTCACGGGTTCACTACATTGCTTTTCAAGAAGGTTACCCTTATATTTTGACGACTTCACTTTCGAATTTCTCCTTTCATTTCAATGTTCAAGATTCTTGATATCAAATCAAACTTTCTCGGAATCGAAAAAGAATTCTCGTCGTTTGAGTCATCCAAAATTGTCGTTCTTCTCATCCCCTACGAGCACACCGTAACCTACGGCGGCGGAACAGAGAATGGTCCGTCTGCAATCCTCGATGCATCACACTACGTGGAGTTCTACGACGAAGAAACCGGACGTGAAGTACATCGAGAGCACGGGATCGCGACACTCGCAGCACTGAGTCTCGCAAAGAAAAGTCAAGAAGCAGCTCTCGGACTCATCTACGAGACGGCGAAAAAACTCATTCAGCTCAACAAATTTGTCGTGTCACTCGGCGGCGAACATACCATCTCGCAGGCGCTGATTGCCGTGCATGCAGAACGGCATTCTGATCTCTCCGTGCTGCAGATCGATGCGCACTCGGACCTGCGCGACCAGTATGAGGGCAACAAATACAGTCATGCTGCCGTCATGGCGCGCGTTTGTGAATACATTGATCCGAAACGACTTGTGCAGGTCGGCATACGCGCTCAAGCGAACGAAGAAGCGCAGTTCATCAAGGAAAACGGGATAACGACACTGTATGCCCACGAGATTCGAAGCGGAAGGTATACGAGGATTCTGAGATACTGGGATGATTACGTCATCGAGCATCTCAGCGATCACGTCTATGTCACCTTCGATGTTGACGGCCTGGATCCTTCCATCATGCCTGCAACCGGAACGCCGGAACCGAACGGCCTCTTCTGGCACGAAACGATGACACTCCTCCGCAAACTGGGGGAGCGAAAAAACGTCGTTGGCTGCGACGTTGTCGAGCTCGCGCCCATCAAAGACTTGCACTACCCCGATCTGACGGCCGCAAAGCTCGTATCGAAAATGTTGAATTACTTCGTACGCTGAGAGGAACTTTTTTCCTCCTTTAAGAGTTAGACCGCCACAATCTTGCGAGGTCGGGGAGTTGAATCTTTCTGAAAAATTTCCTATCATTGGTGTGTTCCTTCCGGTTCTACTCAACGAAAAGTTGCAACCGTAAATCGTGAAAGCCAAAGCTCAATGCCAACGTATGCGCTGATATGTCAATCAATGTTACAAATCTGACAAAACTGTACGGCGACAAGAGGGCGATCGACAATATCTCCTTTGAAGTTCATTCGGGTGAGATCATCGGCTTCCTCGGTCCGAACGGCGCGGGCAAGACAACCACAATGCGGGTTATCACTGGATACCTGCTGCCCACGCAGGGCTCCGTAGAAGTCCTCGGCAAAAGCGTCCAGGACCATTCGCGCGAAGTTCGCCGACTCATCGGTTATCTGCCAGAGAATAATCCGCTCTACAGCGACATGAATGTGCTGGAGTCGCTCGAATTCTCGGCGCTGCTCAACGGCGTATCGAGAGGGACCGTAACCCGCTGCGTGAGGGAGATGGTCGGTGTCTGCGGATTGGGCGAAGTGAAACACATGGACATCGGACAGCTTTCGAAGGGATATCGCCAGCGCGTCGGCCTGGCCCAGGCGATGATCCACGATCCAAAGGTGCTGATCATGGACGAACCCACAAGCGGTCTTGATCCGAACCAGATTGTTGAGATACGCAACCTCATTCGCCAGCTCGGGAGAGAAAAAACCGTCGTCCTTTCCACGCACATCCTCCCCGAAGTTCAGGCATCGTGCAGCCGCGTTATCATTGTTAGTAAAGGTAAGATCGTTGCAGATGGCTCCACCAACGAACTCCAGAGTCGGTTCCAGGGCAATGAACAATACTTCGTTGAAATGGAAAAGCCCGATGGCGATTCGTCTGGAACTCTGCGGGCACATTTGCAAAGCATTCCATCTATTTCTTCTGTCGAATCCCTCGGAGAGCTGGAAGGCGTCGTGAAGTTTCGCATCGAGACGACAAGGGGCGTTGACATCCGGAAACAGCTCTTCCAGCTCAGCGTCAGTAAGAAATGGACTCTGCTCGAGCTTCACCGTGAACAGACGAGTCTGGAGGACGTGTTCCACGAGTTGACTGTCGACAGCTCTCAACGAATCGAGTCCTCGGCAACTCGTAGCGCGGAGGCCTCGTAGGAAGAATCATGGATAACATCAAGATCATACTCTTAAAAGAGCTGCGCTCCCTCTTTAATTCCGCGATAGCGTATGTCATCATGGTGGTGTTCATACTCCTGGCGGGATATTTTTTCACGAATACCCTGTTCCTGCAGAACGTTGCTTCACTGCGCGGGATCTTCGAGCTTATCCCGTTCCTGCTCCTTTTTTTCGCCCCTGCAATAACCATGCGCACGATTTCGGAAGAACGGAAAACTGGAACCATTGAACTGCTCCTCACGAAACCGGTGAGGGATGGTGAAATTATTGTTGGAAAATTCCTTGCCGCATGGCTGTTTTTTGGCATCGCCCTCCTCCCTACACTCGCATTTCTTGTTACCGTCATGTTCCTCGGCAGGGTCGATGCGGGACCCGTCATCGGTGGATACTTAGGATTATTGCTCGTCGGGGGCAGTTTGCTCGCGCTCGGCATTGTTGGATCGACTCTGACTGAGAATCAGGTCGTTGCGTTTATTCTCAGTTTTCTTATCATGTTCATATTTTTCATGTTCGATAAGGTCGTCATTTTTTTGCCCGGACCGCTGGCTTCGATTGTCGAATACCTCGGCATTGATTATCACTTCTCAAATATTGCCCGTGGCGTCGTCGACAGCAGAGACCTCATCTATTATGCTTCGCTTATCGGATTTTCATTGCTCGTGGGAACCGTACTACTCGAAAGAAGAAAGTAACCGACCGATAGAGATCCTGACATGACGAAACGACAAATAATCACGCGATTACTCCTCATCCTCGGCATTCTCATTCTCGTCAACATCATTTCGATCCGACTCTTCACGAGGCTCGATCTCACCAGCACGAAGGCCTACACTCTCTCGGATGCAAGCAAGAACCTCGTCCGCTCACTTGATGACAAGTTCCTCGTCAAGGCATATTTCACATCCGATCTACCCTCGCCGTACAATAATCATCGGCGCTTCATGCAGGATCAATTGGATGATTTCCGTGCCTACGGAAAGGGAAAGTTCGAGTATGAATTCATCGACCCCTCCAGCAAGCCGGAAGTTGAACAAGAAGCACAGCGGTACGGAATTCCACCCGTCCAGGTCCAGGTGCTCAAGAATGACAAATTCCAGGTCGAAAAGGCCTACATGGGACTTGTTTTTCTTTACGGGGATAAGCAGGAACGGCTTCCTGTTGTTCAGACCTTTGACAAACTCGAGTACGACATCAGCAGCAATGTGAAGAAGCTCACGTCGAGGCGGCTGAGCAAGATCGGCTTCCTCAGCGGTCAATACGAGCCTGCGCTTGACAAGATGGAAGAATTCCGGCAGACTCTCTCCAATCAATACGAAGTCACAACGGTAGATTTGTCAGGAGGTAAGGCGGTTCCGCCCGACATTTCCGTTCTGACCATCGTCTCGCCAAGAAGGAAGTTTTCTGACTGGGAAAAATATCTCATCGATCAATACATCATGCGCGGGGGGAGGGTTGCATTCTTCATCGATAAAGTGGATGCCAACCTGCAGCAGCAGGCCGCGAGTCCGCTGGATGCCGGGCTGGACGATCTCCTGGAAACATATGGTGTCCGGATAAACGCCGACCTTGTCCGCGATACACGATGCGCGAACATTACCGTAAGCCAGCAATCCGGATTTATGATTTTTCAAAGTCAGGTCCCTTTTCCCTACTTCCCGATGGGCAGCGAATTCAACCAAAACAATGTTCTGGTCAAGAATCTGCCCGCCGTCATGTTCTATTTTGTGAGCTCCGTCGATACCACGCCGGCTCGTGCCTCGGGGGTCGAGATCGACGTGCTGCTCACATCATCCAGGCAAAGTGGGCGCATGCACAGTCCGTTCATGATAGTTCCCACGATGCAATTTACGCGCGACATGTTTCCGGAAAAACACATTCCCCTGGCCGTCACGGTGCAGGGACCATTTAAAAGTTTGTACGCTCAACGCCCGGTCATCATCGACACATCGGTCCATACTCCCATTGATACGGCAAATAGGTTGCGTGAGACCTCCGCGGCAAAGATTGTGGTGATAGGCGACGGGAATTTCGTTCAGCACGAAACCATGGGCAGCCGGGATAATCTTGCATTTGCGGGGGCACTCATCGATTGGCTTACGGACGATGTCGGACTCACGACGATACGCACCCGTGAAGTAGCGGCGAAACCGCTTGACGAAATCCAGGAAGGAACGAAAACGCTGGTCAAATCGGTTAATCTTGCCGTTCCTCCACTCCTCGTGATCGTTGCCGGCGTTCTCCGCTGGCGCATGAGAGTTGCCTGGCGAAAACGTATCCAGATGTCACCGTGAGCATGAGTCAGCGTTCGACCTACCTTCTCCTCGGACTTTTTTTCGCGTTGATTCTTATTGCATACGTGCTCCTTCGCTCGCCGGAGGAACGAGAAGCAAGTTATTCGGTCGAGGATGCAGCACTATCGATTGATTCATCCAGCGTGCAGTCGATCAAGATTGTGCGACCCTCGGCAACAGTCTCGGTTCAGGATATCGGAGGAACCTGGTATGTGGTCAAAGATGATGGCTCATGGAGGTATCCGGCCGATGTAAGCTCGGTAGAACGACTGCTCAGTAACGTTCAGAATCTGAAGATACGAAGTCTGATCTCCTCAAATCCACAAAAACAAAATCTTTTTCAGGTCGACAGCACCGGCACGCAGGTTTTCCTGACCGATCGCAGCGGGAAGGTCGCAGGGCTTGTTGTGGGAAAAATGGGACCCTCTTTTTCGGAAACCTACATCCGCCCTTCCAATTCCGCAAACGTCTATCTTGCAGAAGGAATCTCATCGTGGGAGGTGAACAAAGAATTGCGTGACTGGAGGGACAAGACCATTCTTAAGGTCGCTCAGGACTCGGTTCGTGCAATTTCCTACAAATACGCAAAAGACCGATTCTCCGTGACGCGAGACAGCGTATGGCACATCAAGAAGGATACGGTTGCGAGCTCTCTTATGATGGGCATCTTGAATTCACTCGTGAATCTCCGCGCGGATGATTTCGTGGATTCGCTCATAAAGGTCTTGCCTCCACAAGCCCAGATCGACATCGCAGTCCCGCAGCCCGTCACGTTGAAGTTTTCGCCGATGCCCCCCGACTCTGCGCGCTACTGGGTGAAAAGTTCGGCAGCGTCACAGCTCTTCATCGTGAACAAGTGGAACGTCCAGAACATCCTGAAACAGCGGAAAGATTTCCTGCCATCAAGAAAATAATTCCCCTTGCTGCCGATTCACCATTACCGTAGGAGCCACCATGAACTCTCGTCTGATTGTTGCCGGACTTCTTATCTTCTCAGTATCAAGCTGCGGGAAGAAAGAACATAAGATGCAAGATGAACGAAAATATACTCTCGAACGCGTCGGGCCGGCGCGCGTCGTTCAGCTCTACGCCGACGGATTTGACCAGCTTTCCACAAAAGAGAAAATCTTTGCATACTACCTGTATTTAGCCGGTATCGCAGGCCGGGACATCGCCATCGACCAGCATCACCCCGGCGCGCTCGAAGTCCGTGAACTCTTCGAGGAAGTTTACAAACATTCGCAAGGCATCGACACGACGGCCCTTGGCAAAATCTCAAAGTATCTCAAACTCTTCTGGATCAACAACGGATTTTACGACAATTTGACCTCCTCGAAATTCATCCCGGAATGTACCTTTGAAGAATTCAGGATTGCATGTCTAATTGCTCAGAAAAATGGAGCGACATTCATCCGGAACGGCGAATTGCTGGAGAACAAGCTCAACCGCCTGAGAAAGCTCGTTTTCGATCCCGATTTCCAACCAACAATGACGAACAAAACCCCGGGGCAGGATTGGATTAAGGGAAGCGCCGTGAATTTCTATGGCGGCGGCTTGACCTACAAAGAAGTGGAGTCGTGGGCAAGAGCAGGCAAGGAAAAGAATCCATTGAATGCAAAAGTCGTCGAGAAAAATGGCAAGATTGTTGAGGAGGTCTGGCGCGCCGGAGGAGACGGAACATCCCCGGGGGTGTACGCACCCGATCTCCAGAGCGTCATAAAGTACCTTGAGATGGCGATCCCCTACGCCTCTTCCGGACATCAGGCAGAAACGGTCCGCCTGCTGATCAAACATTTCAGAACAGGGGATCTCGAAGATTTCCGAAAGTTTAACATTCAGTGGGTGAAAGACAGCGCGACGGTCGATTTCATCATGGGCTTTATCGAGGTCTATCTCGATCCGAGGGGTCAGAAGGCGGAGTGGGAGTCATCGATATTTTTCACAAACCCGGAGCAAACGAAGCTCATGCAGAACCTTGCGAAATACGCTCAGTACTTCGAAGACAAAGCGCCGTGGAAAGATGCCTACAAGAAAAAAATCGACCGCTCCCCTCTCGCCAACGTGATCGACGTGATTATTGAAACCGGAGGAACCGGACCGGTGAGTCCCATCGGGATCAACCTGCCGAACGAACAGTCGATCCGCGAGCAATACGGCAGCAAGAGCGTCCTTCTGCATAACGTCGTTGAGGCGTACGAAAAATCCAGGGGTAAACAATTGCTGCAGGAATTTGCCTGGGATCAGAACGAAATCGACATGAATGAAAAATACGGGCTTACGGCGGACAACTTGCACACCGCCATGCACGAAGTCATCGGGCACGGCTCCGGGAAGGTCAGCTCTAAACTCGAAGGGAAGGACCCGGCAGATTTCTTGCCCGGTTACTACAGTGCGCTCGAAGAAACGCGGGCAGACCTCGTCGCGCTCTGGAACGCGTGGGATGAAAAACTCGTCGATATCGGCGCAGCAAAGGACAAAGCCGAAGCTCGCATGATCGGTGAAGTGATGTTCCAGCAGCAAATCCGCGTCGCGCTGACGCAGCTCTACCGCATCGGGAAGCACGAGCAGCTTGAAGAAGACCACATGAAGAACCGGCAGCTCATCGGCCGCTATATCATTCAGAATTCCGACGCTGTGAAAGTGGAAATCCGAGACGACAAGATATTCTACCACATTCTGGATTACGACAAAGCACGTGAAGCGGCAGGCGGACTCCTTGCAGAAATCATGCGCATCAAGGCTGAGGGCGATCTCAAAGCTGCAAAAGAGCTGGTGGACAGCTACGGATTGAAGGTCGATATCGCTTTGCGCGATGAGGTGCAGGAGCGGGTGAAGAAGCTTGATCTGCCTGCGTATACAGGCTTCGTGCAACCGAGGCTTGAGCCGGTATGGAACTCTGAGGGAAGAGTCGTTGATGTGAAAGTCAGCTATCCGCTCGATCTTGCAACGCAGATGCTGGAGTACTCCAGCTTTACAAGGAAGGAAAAGTCAAACTTGCAGAAGCCAGTTACTGTGCTGAACTGAGTTCTAAAAGATGGAGATTGAGTAGCACAGCTCCGGGTGTTTGGCTCGGGGCTGTTTCGTTTGAAATTTCCAGCGTGGTTTTTAGTGGTTTGACATTTCTTTAATTGATATGTATATTTCCCTCCAGCCAGGGACAGTTCATTGGCTCAGACTTGAGAGCACATGCATTCGGTCGATTGCATCTCTTTAAAGGTATAGACCATGAATTTGAAGAAAAAAACCACAGAATTCCTCAAGGATAATCCCCAAATTCAAGAGGCTCTTCGACTTTTTCAAATCAGCGAGGAGCAATACAAGAAGGCCCTCCGGTCCCTCCAACCGGGCATCTTCACCTCTGACACAGTCAACACAACCCCCGAATCGCAGAAACAATGGATGAGCCAGAAAACTCTTGGGGAAGTGTCCTAAAGGAATTCGACGAAGAAGTCAAACGAGCGACCGAACAATCTCAAAGAACTGGTAGTCCGGTTCCCGCCAACGTTGATTCCATCCTCGACAGGAAAATAGCTCACCTCTTTGCATTCACCCATCGGCCTTTGGTTATTTACGCTGATGATTTTTTTTCTTCCCAAAAAGCAGCCGTTGCGGGGGTTGACCTTCAAATCTTACCATCTGATAAAGACGGTTTTGTCGAAATAACGCGAGACCTTCCGAGGGGACCACTGGATGTCATACTACACAGCCCCGGCGGATTGCTCGAAGCCACCGAAGCAATTGTCTCGATTTTGCGAGATAAGTTTAATCATTTGCGCTTCATCATTCCCAACATTGCGAAGAGCGCGGCAACTATGCTCGCTCTTTCTGGTGATGAAATTGTTATGGCAAGCAGTGCTGAACTTGGTCCAATTGATCCGCAATTTAATTTTCCCAGAACAGATGGCACTATTATTCCCAGTCCGGCACAGGCAATAATTGATCAATTTGAAGGCGCCGAACGGGAACCTTCCAAGAATCCTTCAAGATTGCCAGCCTGGATTCCGATACTACCTATGTACGGACCTTCCCTGTACCAGGACTGCAAAAATGCCCTCAAGCTGTCAAAAGATGTCGTAAGAACTTGGCTCATGGAATATATGTTCAAAGAATTACCTAAGAAACAAAAGATAAACCGAGCCCGTAGAGTGGTCAATTATTTTGCGAACCATAAGCACTTTAAGTCCCACGGAAGGAAAATTGGAATTCGGGAGATTGAAAAGAACCTGAACAATCTTCTCAAACTCACAAAGTTGGAGGATGACCAAATTTTTCATAACCGTTTAATGGGAGTGTATTTTACCTTATTCCATATTTTCCAAAGAGGCACAGCTTTTAAGATTTTCTGGAACAATGTCGGTAAGAAGTTCGTCAGGCATGTCCAGGGCGGGTTAGTTCAAATCCCAGTTCAAATACCCGTTCAAAGACCTCCTCAGAGCTCACCACCAGCGGAATCTCAAATTCCCTCTAATTGATTTTGCAATTTCTCCTATTGAGTTTCATCAAACAAAATACAGTGCCCATCTCTTCTGAAAAGACCGCGACATTCAATCCTCAAGAATAAAACCCCGCTGACGACCCCACCCACTCCATGTTCCAGTTGTGGTCGACACCCATCAACTTGCCACGACCCATGCGGATGATCAGTATGACGGGCAGCAACCTCTCAAGCCAGACGTAGGCCACGCGTACTTCGGCTTTCGTGGGCCCGTGTGGCGTTTCGATGAGCGGAACGAAACTCATCTTTTCCTGCAGGATGTACTCTGACCTCTTTTCGGGCGGAATCTTTTCAATATCTGCTATCGTCGGCCCGACGACCACACCCAGTCCCGCAAAGGAGAATAGCGGCTTCAGCACATAGTTCTCAAGATCGCTTGGAATGCCGCCAAGGCGATCGAGAAACCAGGTACGCGGAACGCATGGATGGTTCAGGTTAGGAATGGAGAACTTGCTCATGCGGAAGAACCAGTTGGGATGCCCCGCCCACTCGACCTCCAGGTCGTCCCGAAAACTGAATGAGAGTCTCTTTCCCTTCCGAATGAGCTCATCAACAATAGCCCGGTTGTAAATGCGTCGGATCGGCACGCGGCTTGCCCCCCTCTTGTAATAGAGCCGGCTCCCATCTTTTTCCACATCCGTGATGTTGACAATCGGTATGCCACAGATCTTCTGCGTCAGCAGGAAATCGCAGAGCGTCTTCTGCCCGAGCGGGTCGATTTCCATGAGGATGACGTTTTCGGGGTCATGATCGCCAACTATGGCTTTACAGAGAAGAGAATTATATGAATCGACGTTGAGTCCGCTGAGGAGAAATTTCAGATCAGAATCCAGCCCGAACGCTTCCTTATATTGCTGGCAGAGCAGGACTTGATAAGCATACAACGAGGGAAAGCCCTGAATCTCAACAAGCTTCGGCTCCAGACTTCCCGCAGCATTCCGTACAAGGCCAAAATCTACCTGCACAAAAAGCGGGCGATGGTCTTCGTTAGGGACGTTGAACTCAGCCGGGATGGACGCTTCTGAGATTGCCCGATACTCGGGATTATTGACGAGCTGTCCTATCAGTTCTTCTCCGTAGCGTCCCATTGTTTCAAGAAGCGCTCCCGGAAAAAAACAGGGCGTCTCGGAGATGCGGAAATCGATATGCGTGCCGGACCGTTCGTCCATCCGTCCGAGAAAGGTTCGATACTGGTCAGACGTGAAGCGGGCGTTGAAGGACTTCCGGAGGTGGGGAATCATAGGCGTCGTCGCGGGAGCCAATCGAAGCGGAATTTATCCGCCTCCGCTGAAGATGAATTCTCCCCGTCGCATTATCTGGCCGTCATCAACCCAGATGTCGAATTCTTCCCCGACGACATCGAGATGGGTCGAAGAATACCACGTCGCTCCCGTGTGCTCGGCATAGGGATTGCCAAAGGCAATGTGTACACCGGGAATCTTCTCGTCCTGAAGGATATTTCCGATCACTTCGCGCACTTCGATATTCGTACCTATAGCGAACTCTCCCACCCGGTCGCTGTTTTCGTCGGTGTGCGTATATTTCCAGAAATCATCCTCGAGTTCCTTGTTATCGCTGAAAATCTCCTTGAGCCGCCCTTTTCCCACAAGGAGAGTCAGCGGAGCCTCACGAAGTTGCCCGTATTTGGCACAGAGATAATCTCCCACCACGCCATCGATAACAAATGTTCCTTGGACTGATTCCGGTGCCGTGAAGACCTCGCCGCCGGGAAGGTTGCCCCACTTATCCGGACTGATAATACCGCTGGTCTTGATCCACCGGTGTTTCCCGTTGAATTCGGCTGCGATATCGGTGCCTGCTTTTGTCGTCGCACGGACATGACGCGCCAACTTCGCAATCTCCCACACTTTCGTGGTGACCTCATCAACCTTCAAGAAATCAGCACGCATCCCCTGCACCATGATTTTTTTTGAAATGTTCACCATGTGCGCGTGTCGAATGCGGCGACGGGTAACGATTTCAGTCATCTGCATGCGTGTCGGTAATTCATTGGGCTGGGCGAACACTGCATAAACGCTTACGTCACTTCCTTGCAGATCATTGAGGATCTCGCGCGGCATCGTGCGCAGCGGACGCGACGCATATTCTTCAAGTATCCACCCGTGATACGCTGCACCGGTGGTTTCGACTTCTCTCGCAATACTTGCGGCAATTTCCTTCGAAGCATCATCCGTTATGATCGTAACTATCTCCGTTGGCTTGACACGAAGACACACCGTGACAGCGTTCCGTGCCCCGGGCGTAAGTTCCGGGTCAAATGATAGCGTGCTTAACCTACGACTCATTGAGTTTTCAATAAGGGGAGCTGGTTTTAGCTGTGCTTAACGTCTGCATCTTTTCGTTCTTTTGCGAGCTGCGAATCAAATACGCCTAATTCGGTTTCTTGAATGATATAGTCAACAACGCTTTTCAAATCGTTCGTTTGTTCGTAGACACGCAACTGCCGGTCCGCCCCGCTGCCCATTTCGAGGATGCGATGGATGTAGTTCACCTCCTCCCGGCATTCGAGCTCGTCCACAACGTCATCGATGAATTCCATGTATTCCTGAATGAGTTCACGCACCGGTACTTCGACCTGCTTGCCGAAGTCAATCAGCTTTCCGGCGAGGCCATAGCGCGATGCGCGCCATTTGTTTTCCATGATCAGCATGCGGCGGTAGAGCCGAAAGCCCTGATTCATGGAATAGAGCTTGTACAGCTTTGCCACTGTCGCCTGAATCAGAGCCGCCAGGGCGATCGTTTCGTCCAGTCGCATCGGAATATCGCAGATGCGGAACTCCAGCGTGTCGAAGAACGCATGGGGACGGATATCCCACCAAATCTTCTTTGCGTTATCGATACAATTCGTTCTGACCAGCAGATTGATAAAGTTCTCATATTCGCCCCAGCTCGGAAAATAATCGGGGATGTTCGTGCGGGGAAAACGATCGAAGACCTTGCAGCGGTACGACTTGAAGCCGGTATTCATTCCCAGCCAGAAGGGGGAGTTGGTCGAGAGAGCAAGGATGTGGGGCAAGAAATAGCGTGCGGCGTTCATCAGATGGATCATCGCTTCACGATCCTCGATGCCGATGTGGACGTGCAATCCGAATATCAGGTTTGCCCGTGCGACCATCTGCATTTCTTCAACAATCTGCCTGTAGCGGTCGTCGGGATAGATCTCCTGCACACGCCAGTCGGCGAAGGGATGCGTTGCCGCGGCCGCCAGCCGGAGTCCGTTTTCCTTTGCCAGTCCAATCATTTCACGACGGAGCTCCTTGACTCCCTCCTTCGCCTCCTTGATATTTTTGCAAACGCACGTCCCAACTTCCACGACGGATTGATGCATTTCCGGCTTGACTTGCTCTTTGAGAAGCGCCTTCCCTTTTTCCAATATTTCTGCGTGAATGTGCGACCGCAGATCCCGCGTCACCGGATCGATCGTTTGATATTCTTCCTCAATCCCTATCGATAGAGTTGGTTTCATCGCCGCCTCATCTTCTTGAGCGCACTTTCAAACTGCTCCTTTTCTTGCCGGCTCTTTTTGAATTTTTTTTATGAGATTTTGCCCGCCCGACTGCAGACTGGCGGGTCCGACCGACTGCTGTCCGGCCAGGCTGCTCGACATTCATTTGTTGGGCCACCGACTGCACGCCGTTCAGGAACAGGGACCACCGATATTCTTTCGCCGGCTGCTCATCGCTTAATGCCTTCCTCACTGCGAGCGCCGCCACCGCATCGACAATCCATTCGAAGTTCTTCGGACCGACAGAATAATAGTCGGCATCCGGGGCTGGATTCAGGAAATCGATGGCATAGGGGACGCCACCCTGCACGGCGAACTCGACGGTGTTCAAATCGTACCCCAGCGCACGGCAGAGTCTGGTCGCGTCAGCTACCATTCGCTCGTGCAGCCCGGGTTCAATCGGCGGGGCATTCTTAACATATCGATCTTCGTGCGGCTGCCTGGGGTCATAGCGCATCACGTGTACTTTCTCCTGGCCGACAACGTAGCACCGGAAATATTCTTGAAACTCGATCGCTTGCTGAAGCGTCATACAAAGATCGCCGGTCTGATCGTAGCAAAGGAAGAACTCCTCCACTGAATGAATCTTGTACACGTGCTTCCATCCTCCACCGCTGAACGGTTTGAGAAATGCGGGAAAACCGATGTAATCGAAAATCTCCTCCCAGTTCAAGGGATAGATCAAATTCCGCATTGATTGATCCGTGGTTCCGACAGGATATTGTTTGTGGGGAAGGACGACCGTGCGAGGCACTGCGACACCGAGTTTTTCGGCGAGAGAATAATTAAAGAACTTATCGTCGGTGCCCCACCAGAATGGGTTGTTGATGACGATGGTTCCGTTCAGGACTGCGTTTTTGACATACGCGCGATAAAACGGGATGTCGTGCGAGATGCGGTCGATAATGACGCGATACCCATCCGCTCCGGCCATCTTCACACCCCCGACCCTGATGAATTCAGCGGCCACATCATGAACTTTCATGTCGTTAATCTTCGTAACGACGGCGCCGGGGAAGGTATTCTCCATGCCGAAAATGATGCCGATCTTTCTCATAGTTGCTCCAATGGTGGATTACTCCTCCCACTCTGCTGCCTTAAAAAAAGAAGAGCGTCATTCTGAACGAGCGCAGCAAGCGAAGAATCTGCCATGATGTTCAGATTCGTCGTCCAGGATTCAGGGGGACTCAGAATGACTTTGCCTTACTATTCGGAGTGAGCTCACGCTGGATAATCTCAAAAAAACTTCCCCGCCATCCTCTGCCACCACGGCCAATCGTGCCCCGTATGATCCCCCCAGATATCGAGCCAGTGAGGAATCATCTTGTCATTCATGATGCGGGAGAGTGTAATATTTGCATCCAGGCACAAATCGTGCTCGCCGGTTGCAAGGACGATCTTCACGTGATTCCTGTAGTGGTCCAAATACCACTCGTCCGTCAAGTTCTGCAGATAATCAACGGGACAGTTGAAATAGCAGTCCTCATCATAGTACCCATCGAGGTACGCATGGATGTCGAACCTCCCCCCCATGCTGACGCAATACGTCACCAGGTCAGGATGTTTCAGGGCAAAATTCACTGCATGATAGCCGCCGAAGCTGCAGCCAGTTACGATGAGTTCCCTGGATGGGTTCTTCAAACGCATGAACGGGATGACCTCCTCGATGATATAACGCTCGTACTGATTGTGTCTGAGCACGCGTTCACGCGGTGCGATATTTTTGTTGTACCAGCTTTCTGAATCAACACTATCAACGCAAAACGCATGCAATGCACTTCTCCCCAGTTGGTTGCGGATCGCCTGGATCATGCCACGGTCTTCGTACTCAAAAAATCTCCCCATAGATGTAGGAAAAACCACCATCGGTTTACCCGCTTGACCAAACACAAGCATCTCCATGTCGCGGCGGAGTTCATCGCTGTGCCACTTATGGTATTCGCGGTTCATTGAGTAGGGGATCGAGGAAGAAAGATAAGAAAAATTGTCCAAAAAACAAGAATGACGTCATTTCTGCTCTTCCGCTTGATTTTCAATTCCAAAGATTCTACATTTGAATGATCTTTGTATACAATGGGAGAACCGCCCTGAACGCTTTAAGTTTACCTTCTATCATCAGCTTTTTCTTTTTGATTCCCATTTCAGTGTTAAGCCAGATAAACCATTTCTTCCACAACAACGGCGATTCAGCAAACTTGTCCTCCCTCGTAGACTTTACAGATTCTTTTTACATTATACCAGACGACCCGAATCGAACATTTCTTAATTTAGTTCCACAGGGGAATTTTCTCCCCATTCTCCTACCCAACATCGAAGTATTCCCCGATACCTTGACACTCGAGTGGGCAAACGTATTCAGGGATACGCTGTGGGTAAAAAACACAGGTAATGCCCAACTTGTCGTTGATACAATCTTCACAAGTCCGAACGACTCTCTTGCGGAAAGGCTGATTATCCAACCACAATCATTTACTGTTGCCCCCCTCGATTCCCAGCGTGTCGATGTCTGGGAATGGTCCATTATTCCATTTTCTAGATTTCGATCGCAGTATGATTTTGTCGAATCACTCTTTGTGGTTTCCAATGACCCAGACGATTCTATTCACACAATTATCATACGAGGAGAATATTCCCCGACCAACGGAGTTGAGGAAACGAGAAAAGTACCTATGAAATCCAAGCTCGGTCAGAATTACCCTAATCCATTCAACCCATCGACAGAAATCAGATATCAGATTGCAGAACTCAGTTTGGTAACGCTGAGAGTCTATAACCTTCTAGGACAGGAAGTGGCGACGCTTGTCAACGAACGGCAACAGGGCGGTCTGTATGCCGTTCGGTGGGATGCCTTTGGCAACCCGAGTGGGGTTTATCTCTACCGACTTGTCACAGAAGCCTTTACTGACGCAAAGAAATTACTTTTCTTGAAATAGTATCAAATGATCCCTACTCTATTTCAATCAGGCCCGTAGTCAGACGGGCTTTTTTGTTTATACAAAATCGCTGCAATTGATTTTCTATAGCGGTTTTCATTAATTGTGGATACTTTCTTTGGAACCAGACAATTGCGGGCAATGTCCACTCCCTTGATGAAACAATATATGCAGGTCAAAGCGAAGTATCCCGACGCGATACTTCTCTTTCGCATGGGAGATTTTTACGAAACGTTTGAGGAGGATGCAAAAACCACCTCAAAGGTTCTGGGAATCACTTTGACGAAGCGAGGAAACGGAGCCGCGGGCGAAGTTCCTCTCGCAGGGTTTCCTCACCACGCACTGGAAACGTATCTTCCGAAACTTCTGAAAGCCGGCTATCGCGTTGCGGTATGTGAGCAGCTCGAGGACCCGAAGTTTGCAAAAGGTATCGTCAAACGCGATGTCATCGAAGTCGTAACTCCGGGAGTGGCGTTTTCTGACAAAGTGCTCGACCAAAAACAAAATAATTATCTTGCCGCGGTCGCCCTTCCCTCCCCCATTGCAAGCGCAGACGAGGTTATTGGATTCGCATGGATCGACGTCACAACCGCCGAATTTTCCGCCAGCGAATTTCCTCTCAAACATTTGAAAGAACAGGTTGCTTCCCTCGCCCCTTCAGAACTCCTGGTGCAAAAGCGCGATCTGGAGGCAATCCAGAGTTTGCTCAAAGAAATGTTCTCCGGTATTTACACGAAGCTGGATGACTGGGTGTTTAACTACGAGTATGGCTATGAGCTGTTGATTAACCATTTCAAAACGCAGTCACTCAAAGGTTTCGGTGTGGAAGAATTCCGCAGCGGCGTGGTGGCTGCCGGCGCAGTGATGAATTACTTGCAGGAAACGCAAAAGGCGAATCTGCTCCATATCAGGAAACTCTCACCGAGCTACATAGGAGACTCGATAGCGCTCGACCCGTCGACGAAGCGCAATCTTGAAATAATTTCTTCTTTGGCCGGTCGAGACGATGCTACCCTGTTTGCGGTCATAGACCGAACGCAAACGCCGATGGGCGGCAGGCTTTTGAAGAGATGGGTCAATCAGCCCTTGAAGCAATCGCAGCCGGTGCGGGAACGGTTGGAAGCAGTTCGGGAGCTCTTTGAAAAAAAGGAAGCAAGGAGAAAGACCATCGGTGTTCTTTCGCGAATTGGAGATCTTGAGCGTCTCATTTCCAGGATCTGCACCGGACGTGCGACTCCGCGGGATGCTGTTGTTCTGAAAAATATTCTTGCCGAAATTCGCCCGTCTCCTCAAAACGAGACGGACAACCTGCACTCTGTGCTTGCCGAAGTCCGAAGCAATACTCTGACGAACCTCCGCAACAATCTTCTGCCTTTGGACGACGTGGTTCAAGTGATCAGCCAGACCATCGTCGACGATCCTCCGCTGGCATTGGCCGATGGCGGCGTGATTCGCAGAGGATGCAGCAAAGAACTTGATGAGCTCCGCGAAATCGCTTCCAGCGGAAAAAAATGGATCGCGAACCTGCAGCAGAAGGAACGCGAGCGTACAGGCATTCCATCGCTGAAAGTTGGATTCAATAATGTCTTTGGCTATTACATCGAAATCACTCACACGCACAGAGAGAAAGTCCCGAGCGATTACACCCGCAAGCAGACGCTCGCCAATGCCGAACGATTCATCACGCCCGAACTGAAAGAGTACGAAGACAAGGTGCTGCACGCCGAGGAGAATATCCTTGCACTCGAAACAACGTTATTCAACGAGCTTCGCATGAAGATCACAGACCATGCGGAAGCCATTCAGATGAATGCGCAGCTTATTGCAATGCTCGATTGCTTTACAGCTCTCGCAGAAGTTGCCTTCGAGTACGACTACGCCTGTCCTGAAATCGATGAAGGAACCCAGATCGAAATCCGGCACGGGCGGCATCCCGTCATCGAGCGACTCCTCCCTCCCGGCGAGCAGTACACCCCCAACGATGTCGTGCTCGATAACGATGAGAACCAGATCATCATCCTTACCGGACCGAATATGAGCGGGAAGTCCAGTTACCTTCGTCAGGTGGGGCTGATCGTTCTCCTGGCGCAGATGGGGAGCTTCGTTCCGGCGAAGAAGGCTCGTATCGGTATAGTTGACAAAATATTTACTCGCGTCGGCGCCAGCGACAATATCGCGCTGGGTGAGAGCACATTTCTTGTAGAAATGCACGAGGCGGCCAACATCGTGAACACCGCTTCCCCGCGCAGTTTGATCTTGCTCGACGAAGTTGGCCGAGGCACCAGCACGTTCGATGGGATCAGCATCGCCTGGGCATTAACTGAATACATTCACAACCGATTAGGTGCAAAAACACTGTTTGCAACACACTATCACGAGCTGAACGAGCTTGCCGATCTCCTGCCGCGCGTCAGAAACTACAAAGTGGATGTCCGCGAATATGGCGACAGAGTCATCTTCCTGCACAAGGTCATGGCTGGTTTCGCCGACCACTCCTACGGCATACAGGTCGCGCAGATGGCGGGGTTGCCGGAAGAGGTTACTGAGCGAGCAAAAAAAATCTTGAAGAACCTCGAGGGCTCCGATCTGACGGTTCACGGAGAAGAAGGGAAGGCAAAAGGGAGAATCGCTCCTGCGGAAATTCAAATGACCCTGTTTGAGATGAAAGATGAAAAGCTGAGAGAAGATCTCAAGAAGCTGGACCTGGAAAAAATGACACCGCTCGAGGCGATGCAGAAGCTGGCGGAGTTAAAAAGACACGTCGGGAAAAGTTGAAACTCCAGTGCATTTTTGCTAAGGATAGACACAGAACATGGTGAGACATGCAAAGGTATCGCCACGAACTCGTCGAACGAGCCAGAAAGGTTCGAAAATGACACGACACTGTGAGACTTCAAGAATTAGATAGTCGTCGACTTAGAATCTTAATGTCTAAAAATGAAGAGGTGCTAAGCCACGTGAATGCTGTTTTGAAACAAATCTCCACCCTCTCCCCTTGTTCCCCTCTCCCAGATTGGAAGAGGCGCAGGGGGTGAGGATCATAGGACACGATTCCATGACTCTCTCGGACATCAAAACCCTGCTCGATTTTAATTTCTGGGCAAACAACAGGCTGATGAGTGTGCTGGAAATACTCACTGACGAGCAATACACCAAAGACGTGGGATCAAGTCACGGCGGTGTGCGGGGAACCCTCGCCCATATCCTCGCCTCGCATGAGATGTGGCTTTCGCGTTGGCAGGGAAATCCTTCCAAAACAACAATCGATGCGGGTGGAGGGCCCACCCTTGCAGGCGCAAAACAGTTCTGGGAAAACATTCGGCGACAACTGACCGCATTTGTCAACGAACTTACCGAAGACGATTTAACAAAAATGATTAACTACACCAACGTCAGGGGTGAAAGCTACTCCACTCCACTCGGACAGATGATGCAGCACCTCGTAAATCATGCGACCTACCATCGGGGGCAGATCGTAACCATGCTGCGACAGATTGGTGTCAAGCCCGTCAACACAGACATGATTCTCTACTTTCGGCAACGATAGATTACTCAGGAGATGGTACAGTGGTTCTTGCATCGGACGTGAAAGAAGGAACAGCGATACAGCTTGATGGAAAGCTGTACAAAGTGCTGGAAGTCATCCGCCATGCGGGGAGCGGACAGATGCATGGCTTCATAGAGCTGAAGATGAGGGACGTCCGCTTTGGCCACTTTGCTGACGGACGGTTTAAGCATGGCGACAAACTTGAGGACATCGAGTTAACCAAGCGTGTCATGGAGTACATTTACTCCGATACCGAGGCCTGCTATTTTATGGAACCCGAAACATACGAGCAGGTCGGGGTGCCCAAAGCGGCGACAGGCAATCTCGAAAAATTCCTCAAGGAGGGGGCAAAGGTCGCCGTCGAGTTGTACGGAGAAGAGGCGCTCTCCATACAATTTCCGAAAGTTGTCGAAATCAAAGTCGCGATGACAGGGCCCGGAATCCGTGATGGACAGGACAACACGATGAAGCCCGCCACGCTGGAAAACGGATTAGAGATTCTTGTGCCGCAGTTTGTGGAAACAGGTGATAACGTGCGGATTGATACAGAAAAAATGAGGTACGTCGACCGCGTAACAAGTAAAAGGGTTTGAACAAATAATGGACCTCCGAAGACTCTATCGCACCATAGAACAGCTCGCTGCCCAAAAGTTCGAAAGCGACGAAGCCCTCCTTGAATTTATGCTCAAGGAGATCGTACGCAACGAGGATATTGCGATCCGCGGAGCACGAATCTGGAAACTCGACTCCGAGAACGGGGAGTATGGGTTGATCCTTCAAATTGGCGACATAGAACAGATAAAGTCTCATTACAAAATCAAAGTCAAAGACTACCCGATGCTGATTGAACTGGCAAAGCGCCGGACAGTTATTGGCGATGAAACGGACAAGTACTTGAGGAAGAGAGGCATCAAACGGTTTTCCGCAGCCGGAGTGGGAGAAAAGGCGCGCTGGCATGAACGGATGCTGTACCCGTACTTCCTCGCATTTAATGCGGACTTCCTTGATGAAAACCTGTCGTACACGCTGGGGATTATCGGCAGCGCACTCACATCGGCGCTTAAGAGCAAGAAGATTGAACAAAAAGCACAACTTCTGGAAAGCGACCTTGACAAAGCCCGTGAGATCCAGGAAGGCATTCTCCCCGATCATGAGGTTCGATTCCACAGTTACGAAATTTACGGCATATCGGTTCCCGAGCGAATTGTTGGTGGTGATTTTTTTGATTATCTTGTGAGCCCGGAGGATTCAGACCGGCTCGGTGTTGCCATAGGCGACGCCGCCAGCAAAGGACTCTCCGCCGCCGCTCAAGCACTCTACGTTTCGGGAGCACTGCGGATGGGGGTTGAATTTCAGACGAAAATAAGCTCGCTTCTGACGAAAATCAATCGGCTGATGAATCGCACGTTTCCCGATGAACACTTCGTTACGCTCTTTTACGGTGAGCTTACCAACGACAGGAATGGGTTACTCATTTATGCCAATGCGGGCCACAATTCGCCGATGCTCCTGCACGACGACTGCAACGACGTGGAGTACCTCGAATCGACGGGTCAGATGCTCGGTCCATTTCCAAACGAGACCTATCGTACCGAAAGCGCACACTTATCGAAAGGAGACGTGCTCCTGTTGTACACCGATGGAATAACGGAAGCGATGAACGAACACGGAGAGATGTTCGGAGAAAAACGCCTTGCCGACTCGCTTTGTACTCACCGTCACCAGAGTGCAAAGGAAATAGCAGAGCTTCTCCTTGAAGAAGTGGAAAAATTTAACACCGACTCCGAACACTCGGACGATAAAACTCTTGTTATCATCAGGAGGGTAGCATGACCAAAGAGAAACTCATTGGAACAGTTATGGCGGTGAACAGCTCCTCCCTTTCCGTAGTACTCAACCAGGGGATAACATCGCTGAGCAAAGAATTGAACGGGAAGGTGTACTATATCGGCCAGCTTGGAACGTACGTCTTGATCCCACTCGGACATACGACCGTCGTCGCCGTAGTCTCCGATTTACGAAAAACGGATATCGCAGAAAATGGACGGTCGACGCAGCGGTACATGATGTCTGTGAGCACCGTAGGGACGGTGAAGGAGGGAAAATTCGAGCGCGGCTTAGCGGTATTTCCCACCGTCGATACGCCTGTGTACCTGGCAGAGGATTCGGATCTTCGCGCGGCGTTTTCCGTGTTTCAGCGATTCGACTTCTCCGTTGGAAATCTCACCCTGTTCGAGCACGAGCGCGCATACCTCGACCCGAATAGATTTTTTGGCAAACATATTGCGGTTCTCGGATCGACCGGTTCCGGAAAATCGTGCACCGTCTCTTCCATTATTCAGAAAGTATCGTTTCTCAAAGATAGCAATGTCATCATTCTCGACCTTCATAACGAATACGCTCGCGCTTTTCCAAAAGACAGCAACCACCTCAACATTGCGGAGGTGGAGCTTCCGTACTGGCTCATGAACTTCGAAGAATTGCAGGAGATTTTCATCGACGAGCGAGAGCCTTCGTCGGCAAGCCAGATCACCGTTTTCAAGGATCAGATCATTGCGTCGAAGAAAGCCAAGAATCCCTCTCTGGCAAGCTACATAACAGTGGATACGCCTGTATACTTCGACCTTTCTGAAATTCGCGCCAGAATGCAGTTTCTCGATACGGAGAGAATCACCGGGCTGGGGGCAGCCGGAGTGAAGGACGGACCCTTCTACGGTCAGTTCACGCGGTTTCTTGTTCGGCTGGATAGTAAACTCAACGACAGCAGGTACGCCTTCGTGTTCAAACCGAAAACATATACACATTCAGAAACCATAAAAGACTTGCTGGCAAGAATCTTCGGCATCGATGGAAATGCCCAGGTGACGATCATGGATCTCAGCGGTGTACCGTTCGATGTCGTAAACATTATGGTGTCACTCATTGCGCGGCTGACATTCGATTTTAATTTCTGGAACCCCAACAGACGCGAGTATCCTGTTCAGCTGGTCTTCGAAGAAGCGCACAATTATTTGCCTGCATCAAGTCAAGGAAGTGCGGCGGCGCGCCGAACAGTCGAACGCATTGCTAAGGAAGGGCGCAAGTATGGCGTGAGCTGCATGATCGTCAGTCAGAGGCCGTCTGAAGTGTCCGAGACAATTCTCTCACAGTGCAACAATTACGTGATTCTGCGCCTTACGAATCCCGTGGATCAGAACTTCGTACGAAAGCTTGTCCCGGATACCTTCGCCGGGCTCATCGAGATTCTCTCTTCACTTCGACAAGGTGAGGCGCTCGTCCTCGGTGATGCCGTCTCCATGCCGTCGAGAGTCCAGCTGGATTATCCAAGTCCCGAACCTGACAGCGCGGATATTAAGTTTTTCGACAAATGGAAGCAGAGTGCCACATCCACCCGGATTGACGATGTGGTGGATCGATGGTGGAAGCAGATACGAACCTGACGCTTACTTCATCAGCAGCATCTTCCGCACGGACCTGAAACCCCCTGTTAGGCCAGCATCGAGCGGTTGGGCTTCCAACTTGTAAAAATATACACCGCTTGGAAGTCCGTCGGCGTCGAACTCCATCGAGTGTCCTCCCGCCTGCTGGATTCCCTCATACAACACCCGAATCTGCTGCCCCAGCATGTTGGAGATGCTCAATCGAACGGATGATTGTTTGGGAAGATCGTACGATATCCGGGTGGTGGGGTTGAAGGGATTAGGATAGTTTTGATACAGAGCGAATTCCTTCGGCATCAGATTTTCCTCCACCGCAAGAATTTCCTGAGTGAAAAAGTACCGAACGCTGCTGAAGGATCCGTATCCTCCCATGCTTTTCGCACGAACCCTCCAGTAATGGCCCGTGAGCTGCAGAAGATTTCGTACCAGCTTCGTCGTATCCACAACAGTCGTGTCACGCTCCACAAGGTCCTGAAAGCTCGTGTCACGCGCGAGCTCAAACCAGTATCCGATGGCATTGGAAACCGACCGCCACTGGAACTCAACGCTGTCCGGCCTGCTGACACTCGAATCGGCAGGGCTGACCAGGACAACTTGTGACGGTAATCTGTAGCTCGTGAATCCCCATCGATCTGAATACGGACCAAGTCCACCTGATCCCCGTCCCCGGACATGCCAATAGTAATTCGTATCGGCAATAATATCGGACACCGTCAACGTCGTATCCGCCAGCGCAGTGTCCTGGTGGGCCACGTTTGAAAACGTTGAATCTAAGGAATTCTCAAACCAGTAATTTTGCGCATTCGCCGCCGCCCGCCATCGAAACGAAAGAATACGTGACGGTGTGTTGTAGGAATTCGGCGGATGTTCCAAGTTCACCTGAGCCGAAACTGTTCCGGTTTTAAAACTCCAGGGAGGAGAAAAATTACCCCACCCAAAAGGATTCTTCACCCTGACGCGCCAGTAGTAACTCGTTCCTGGTGCCAAACCATTTGCGATGTATGTGGTGTCGGTCAACGTTGAGTCGAAAACAACGAACGACGAAAATCCGGGGTCCGTTGCCACTTCAAGCCAATAATTGATTGCCGACGGTGCACGGCGCCAGCGCAGCTCCGTCGGCATTGAAACGTTCTGACTTCCATTGATTGGAGAAACCTGGGTTGTTGTAAGGGTCAGTGGGGTTCCTGCAAACCGCTGGATGTTCCCACCGTAATTACATATATAGAGTTCGTAGTATTGATCTACACCAAACGACGATATCGAAAAAGGTGCGTCGATGAGCAGTGAATCAGATGTAAGCTGACCGTTCTGATATCGAAATTGCCAGATGTTGCCTGTGCAATAATCTCCATAAATGTACCTGCCTGTCAGATCGGCCCGGCGATATCCGCGATAAATGTAACCTCCTGTTACCGAGCAGTCCACAGAATTCAGATACTCTTTGACAGGAAACGTCAGACCTGCTGGATTACAGATCACCCCGGAGCAGGTTGTAGGACAATGAAGTCCTTCATAATTTCTCCAGCCGTAGTTCCTCCCCTTGCCCAACGAATCGATCTCCTCCCACGAGTCCTGCCCGACGTCTCCGACCCATATCTCGCCTGTTACCGGATCCTGACTGAACCGCCACGGATTGCGCAACCCCCATGCGTAAATCTCCTCACGATGTCCGCTCCCCACCAACGGATTATCGGGCGGAATCCCATAGTTCGTCGTGGCCGTGACAGTGTCGACACTGATACGCAGAATTTTTCCAAGCAGACTGTCGAGGTTCTGAGCTCTGTTGCCCGGATCGCAACCACTGCCCCCATCACCCATACCAATATAAAAGTACCCATCCTGACCGAACATTACCATTCCCCCGTTGTGGTTGGAGAATGGCTGGTAAATATTCAGAAGAATGAATTCACTATTGAAGAGAGCGGTGTCCGGGTTTGCCGGATTGACGCTGTAACGCGCAATGATAGTCCGGCCAGTTCCGGCCTGTGTGTAATCGACGTAGAAATAGCCGTTGGTCGCGTAATTCGGATGGAAAGCCAAACCCAGCAGCCCGCGCTCACTCGCGGTGCTTATTCTGGAAGATAAATTAAGAAACGTCCTCGCCGAGGTGACCGCCGAATCGTTAGGAAAAACTCTTATGAGACCGTTCTGCTGAACGACAAAAATCCTGTTCGTTCCGTCGTTCGCGTGAGTAAGGAATACCGGCTGGGTGAAGGCTAAGTTCGGAAACGCATTGACGAGCACAGTCGCCTGCGAGTACGTTTCATCGGAGACGAAAAAGACCGAGCACACGAGCAGAACAGGCAGAACAAGTATTCGAATTGGCTGACGATCTTTCATCGCTGCTTCCTCAAGAACTCTAACCGATCTTGTAACCTCTCGGCTGGCATGAGGAGTTTCTCCTTACCAAAAATGGCTTCTTCCTGACTGGTAAACGTGAGCTCGTACTCTTTGCTCATAACGATAGCTTCTTCGGGACAGACTTCTTCACACATGCCGCAGAAGATACAGCGCAGCATGTTGATTTCGAATTTCACAGGGTAGCGCTCCTTCGTGAATTCCGTCTCTGATGCGTCCACTTCTATGGCAAGTGCGGGACAAACCCGGGAACACAAACCGCACGCAACACACCGCTCGACGTCGTTCTCCTCCACGAGTACAGGCCGGCCGCGAAACGATGCCGGCGGTTCCCACCGTTCCTCGGGATACTGGCGCGTGAACTTCGGTTTGAAAATCTGCGAAATCGTTATCCGCAGACCTTTCACGATTTCCGGTATGTAGAGTTTCTGCCAGGGCGAAAGGTCTTTCGCGTGGATGATTCTCTGTCCGTTCCGTCGCATATAGCGGGCTAAATAATCGTTAAGCTTGAATCTCTTACCTAAACAACAAAATTCCGGCCCCAGTTGCAAGTACGTTCAAAATAGAAAGCGGCAGCATGACTTTCCATCCTAAGTTCATGAGTTGGTCGTAACGGAAACGGGGCAGCGTCCATCGAATGACGACGAAGAAGAGCAGAACGCACAAAACCTTCACGATAAACGTCACCACCCCGATGATGCTGACCAGCAACTCAGGCAGACCAAAATCTTGAAGGTACGGGAATTGCCACCCACCCAGATAGAGCACCGTAATGATTGCACTCGCTGTGATCAGGTTTGCATACTCGGCGAGAAAAAAGAGGCCGAATTTCAGCCCGCTGTATTCCGTATGATAACCGCCGACAAGCTCCGGTTCGGCCTCGGGTAAATCAAAGGGCAGGCGGTTGGTCTCGGCAAAGGCGGCGATCGTAAATATAACGCATCCCACAGGCTGAAGCAGGATATTCCATTTCCAGCCATATTGCGCCTCGACGATTTTATCCAATTGCAACGAACCGGCGATGAGAACTACGCCGATAACGGAAAGACCCATCGAGAGTTCGTAGCTGATCATTTGCGCAGAGGAACGGAGTCCGCCGAGAAGAGAGTATTTATTATTCGATGACCAGCCGCTGAGTGTAATGCCGTACACTCCAAGTGATGCGAATGCAAGCACGTAAAGAATGCCGACGTTGACATCTGCAATCTGCAGCTTAACCTCTTGTCCGAACAGCGAAATACGGTCCCCGAATGGTACAACCGCGAAGGTCACCAAGGCGATGGAGATCGAAATAACAGGAGCGAGGTCATGAAGCGCTTTGTTTGCAAGCTTGGGAGTAACGTCTTCTTTCACGATGAGCTTCAAGACGTCTGCAATAGGCTGCAAGAGTCCGTACGGTCCTACCCGGTTCGGACCGATGCGGTTCTGGATAAAGGCGCTGATACGCCGCTCGACATAGATCAGGTAGGTTACCGCAGCGAGTATCGCCCCGAGCACGACCACGATCTTGATGGCCGAGAATACAACGGTCATCGGGTTATCTCCGCACCGGAGCGGTTGTTTCGGTTTTTTCCTTCAGCATTGCACCCCTGGAACCAATCCGCAAATAGCTGAGTCCCTTAAACGAATCAACCTGCTTTGTCATTTCATTGAAAACGTCCTCCGCCGAATTAAGTTTCCATTTCGTTCCAAACGCTCCCGCGATGCTCTGAAGAATACGCCATGTGGGACGCGCGTCTCGTCTTGAATCCTTCGTCCAACGGTCATTCGGCGCGCCAAACTTGTCGAGACGGCTCATCGCCAGGCCGTCAAGTGCGCGATCAAGCTCCGCAGTTGCCACAGCCGGACGGATACGCTGCAGTCTTCTCTGGAAATTCGTAAACGTCCCGTGCTTCTCGGCAAATGTAGAACCGGAAAGGACAACATCCGCCAACTTCGTCGTAGCGTTATGATTGGAGGCGTGCACCACAAGGAAATCAAGTTTCGCAAGAATCTCGGCAACCGAAGGATCGCTTGCAATATCGTCCTCAAGCACATAGAGCGCACGGATTTTCCCTTCGCTGATGTGCCTGAGAATCCCTTCGAGAGCTAATCCACCGTCGGATGCACGAACACCGACTTCACGTGCACCATAACTGTTTGGCGTCTTATCAGCCCGGAGGAGGAAATCATCCTCATCGTCTTCTTTGACGTGCGTCATGAAATCGACATGCTTCGTGCCGATGACCTCCTTCATGAGTTTGACGAAGAGGTAATTATCTTCATTGGTTGCAAATGGAGAACCGACACCTGCGATCTCGTGTTTCTTGAATGCTTTCAGTCCGGATGCCGCTGCCGCTACCGATTCATCCCAACCCGCGTCGACCAAATGACCCTCTTTTCGGATCATGGGCGCCTTAATACGGTCCTCCGCGTTGACGGACTTGAAGGTGTTCAGCCGGCCGTAATCGCACATCCAGGATTGATTCACTTCAGGATTGAAGCGAGGTGTGAGACGAAGAATCTCGTTGTTGCGAACCCACATGTTCATGTTGCAACCGCGCGCGCACCCGGGACAAACCGTCTCCGTTGAGGACATATCCCACACCCGCGCTTTGAATCGAAAATCCCGACTTGTCAGAGCACCGACCGGACAGAGCTCGATGACGTTCATCGAATAGGGATTATCGAGCTGTTCACCCGGCGCCGTTGTCAGCTCCACGTGATCGGCACGCTCTGTGAACACGAGCTGAGGTTTCCTCGCAATCTCGTCGCAGAACCGGATGCAGCGCGAGCACATAATGCAGCGCTCAACATCGAGCATCACGTTGGGACCCAACGGGACTCGTTTCGGCTTACGGACTTTGTCGAAATCAAACCGACCTATTCCCACGCTGAACTTGTAGGTGTAATCCTGCAACTTGCACTCGCCGGCTTCGTCGCAAATAGGGCAATCGAGCGGGTGATTGATCAAAAGAAACTCCATCACCGCCTGCTGAGCCCTGACAACGCGATCGGATCTCGTCTTGACTACCATTCCCTCGACAACCTGCGTGGCACATGCGATCAGGAGCTTCGGCATTTTTTCGACTTCGACAAGGCACATGCGGCAGTTGCCAGCTACGGAGAGGCGGGGATGCCAGCAGAAATGCGGGATCGTGATCCCCTGTTCTGCGGCAGCCTGTATAATGCTCAGGCTGTTACCGACCTCGTAATCCTTTCCATCAATAATGATTCGTGCCATGGGTAGATATGAGGATCATGAGTCCGTCTGCGGCGGATTGTAAGTCTCAAGCGCAAGGCGCAGTATGGTAAGAGAGCGCTTAAGGTCCTCTGCTTTCAACATAAAGGCAAGCCGCACTTCGTTTTTTCCCTTTTCGGGACTTGCATAAAAGCCATTCGCTGGGGCCAACAACACTGTTTCCTTGTTGTTATCAAACTCCTCGATGAGCCATCGCGCAAAATGATCGGCATCGTCTACAGGCAAACCAATAATGATATAAAAAGCCCCCTCAGGCCTGTAAAACGTGACGCCAGGGATTGATTTCAATCCCTCATGAACAATATCACGGCGTTTGCGGAATTCCTCAACGATCGGCCTGGTGTATTGCTGCGGAGCGGCCAAGAGCGGTACGAGCGCAAGCTGTTCAATGCTCGCCACGGAAAGACGCGCCATGCCAAATTTGAGGGCTGCTTGAATGACGTCTTCGTTATGACTCGCTATGGCGCCAATGCGGGCGCCGCAAACATTGAACCGTTTCGAGCAACTGTCCAGCAAGATTGCGCGATCACGAATTTCAGGAAAGTCCATCACACTGATTGCTTCTGCATCGTACGCGAACTCACGGTACACCTCATCAGACATGAGAAACAAATTGTATCGTTCAGACAGGATAATCAATCGCTGAAGTTCATCAGGTGCATAAATTGTACCCGTTGGATTGTTGGGGTTGCAAATGAGAATCGCTTTTGTCTTCGGGGTGATGTGTCGCTCAATAACCTCGATGCCGGGAAGATGAAAGCCGGTTTTGATACTCAGGGGGATTGGATGCAGTCTTACATTTGCAATACCTGCAAAGCCATTGTAATTCGTATAAAAAGGCTCAAACACGATGATCTCATCGTCCGTATCGCAGACCGAACACATGGCAAAAATAATTGCTTCGGACCCGCCGGAGGTAACGATAATCTCGTTTTCCTCAAAATGAATGCCGTGGTGCGCGAAGTATGTTTTCCACGCTGATATTGCCTGTGGGAGCCCATTGGAAGGAGCATACGCGAGGTTTTGAAGATTCAGGTCATGAATTGCTCTGAACACCGCATCGGGCGTCGGTAGATCGGGTTGACCGATGTTCAGATGATAGACTTTGATCCCCTCCTTCTTGCGAGCTTCAGCGAGCATCGCAAGCT
>Ga0247727_10004077_pt1 | contig 31411 bp, 26 predicted proteins | sample WisWelCaveWW1625_FD_202498 | JGI IMG/M metagenome (GOLD analysis project Ga0247727, IMG submission 202498) | Biofilm microbial communities from Wishing Well Cave, Virginia, United States - WW16-25 | ecosystem: Environmental > Aquatic > Deep subsurface > Groundwater > Cave microbial mat | place... | reverse complement strand
CGCGGGAATTTTTTTTGGATCGCGCAAGATGAAACGCGCGGGTTCTTGAATTTTATCAATCCAGCCATGTTCGCGTAAAGAGTTCAAGGTGACGGCTGTAATTTCTATTGCGCGTTCGAGTTCCACGCTCGTCGCGCTATTGCCATGTTCGCGCAAATAGACGCACACGCGTGCTTGATTCACAGCCAGCGCGGGAACGTCGTCGAGATATGCTTGTGAGAGCGCGTAACGCGTGGCGCGGGGTGTGCGCTCCAAAATTTGTTCGCGTTCCAAACGCGTCAGTGTGGCTTCGCCAACGCGCGTTTGTGCGACAAGTTCATCGAGATTCAAGGGCGCGTTCACGTCTGCCAGCGCGCGAATGACAGCCGTGCGCCGATCCAAACCCGCGATCATGGCGCGCGCGGTTCCGATGGACGCAATCATTCGCACCGTATCCACGCGGCGCGGTCTCGCCTTGCCCTCGCGCACGGTGGTACGTTTGACGAGGATGCCGCGCGCAACAAGCATGTTGGCAATGCCGCGCTGTGAAAGGGCAAGTTGCGATGTTTTGAGAAAACCTTTTTCGCGCACGCGTTCGAGCAGCGCGCGTTGTTTTTCATTGAGAGAATTTTCGGCGGGGGCATCGGGCGCGAGTTCAATGAACGTTTCAACTTTATCTTCAATCCCCGGCGGCAGAAAAAGCCAGATGCAATCGGAGAGGGGCGCGAGATATTTGTTGGAAAGCCAATGGGCGAGGTCAATTTGTTGGAGCGTGATGAGGGGTTCGGCATAAACAATCGCTTCAAGGGGGCGCGTCTTGTCAATGTCCGTCGTCTCTGTGAGTTCGACAACGACGCCTTGCAAACGACGCGCGCCAAACGGCACCCACACAAGTTGTCCCACGCGAATCGCGTCGCGCAACTCTTCGGGAATGTCGTAGGTGAAACTGCGATCCAACCACGCGCGCGGCAGCGGCGCAGTGTCTTGATCCGTTTGGGATGGCAAGATGGGCGCGTTGTTGAACGGGATATGCACGACAATGTTTGCGTATTTCATGGTGAGTTCGCGCAAACATTATAACGCATTGCAAATGTGACAGGAATTGACAGACGCAGCAGTCGTGAATATATTTGCGCGGAAAAAATTCTCTCAAGGGGGCTCACAATGGCAATTCGTCACTCGACAGCAGTATGGAACGGCAATTTGGTGGACGGCAGCGGCACGATGACCGTCGGCAAAGATTGGTTCACGGGGAACTTTACGCGCGCTTCGCGTTTCGCGGACGGCGAAGGCACGAATCCCGAAGAATTGTTGGGCGCGGCGCACGCGGGCTGTTTTTCAATGTTTCTCGCCGCGATTTTGGCGACGAGCGGTTTTACGCCGAATCAAATTCGCACGACGGCGGAAGTGAGTATCGCGGACGGTCCGACGATAGATCGCATTATGTTGACCATCGAAGCGGATGTGCCGAACGTGGACGACGCGACATTTCAAGAGCATGTCGAACGCGCGAAAAAAGGATGTCCTGTCTCGAAAGCGTTGGCGGCGGTGGCGGATATTAGTGTGAACGCGAAATTGGTGTAAAAAAAATCGAGCGCAATAATTTGCGCTCGATTTTTTATTTCATCTTGTAAATCCCCGCCGCCATATACCCCACCGTATATTGCCCCGGTTCCGTGATACCCGTCACCTCGCCCGAATTGGTGCGATACAAGACGCGGATCTTATTTGCGCCGCGTAATTGCGCGGTCATCAACGTTGTCACGATTGCCATATCGCCGCACGCGCGGGGTTCGCCCTCATTGATCATGTAATCAATCAGCGCGCCGATGTTGTATTCCACGATCAGATTTTCAAATCCTTGATCGAAATAGGTGACGGCATCGTAACTGTGCAAGTGCGACAAATCGGAACTGGCGACGAGCAAGGTATCGTGATCGAGCAGGGATGCGAGCGCGTGACTCAAGGTTTCACATTCGTTCCGCACGCGCAAACCGTGATGGTAAAACGGATGCGACATCATCACGGGCAGCAGCGAAAATTTTTTCAGTTGGCGTTGCAAAAAGGGGATTTGCATTTCGAGGGAATGTTCGCGATCCAATGGCACAAAATTGATCGGAACTTGCGCGGACAAGTCTTGCACAATTTTCGCGTCCACCGCGACATCGCCCAACGGCGTTTCAAAAACTTCCGCGCGGTTTATCGCTTGCGCGCCAAAATCTTGAAAGTGACTCGGACCCAGTACGACGACACGATTGTATTCCGCGCCCACAATTTGTTGGTACGCGTAGGCAGCTGTTTGTCCCGAAAACTGATACCCCGCGTGCGGCGCAATCAGCGCGACGAGTTCGCCTTCGAGGGGCGCGGAGGGAACGTTCGCAAAAAATTGATCCAATGCAAAACGCAACTGCGCCGCGTCACTGGGATACCAGCGATCGTCGGCGCAGATGGGGCGACGAATAAAAGACATGGGGAGAGTGGAGCGTGGAGCGTGGAGCGAAAATTCGCTCCACGCTCCACGCTTCACGCTTCACGTTCAGGATTATGTCCGAAAACGGTACGTAATACGTCCGCGCGTCAAGTCGTACGGAGAAAGTTCAACGCGCACGCGGTCACCGAGCAGAATACGAATATAGTACATTCGCATCTTGCCCGAAATGTGCGCGAGGACATCGTGCCCCGTATCGAGTTTCACGCGGAACATTGCATTGGGCAACGCTTCGGTGATCGTGCCCTCAACTTCGATTGTATCTTTTTGTTTGGCTTCTTTGGTTTTGACCGGTCTGCGAGATTTCGCCATGAATTGATCCTTGCTTCCTTGGTTATGTTGTTGTCGGTTTGATTGCAGCAAACTGTGTCCCAGTTGTCGTCAGAATGTAGCCACCCCCTTGGGGTACGACTAATGGTTCATACGCGAGGCATGGCAAGTAGCCATACCAAAACCAACGCTTTGACTTCCTTACAAATCTCTCCGCAGGATTCACGGATCGACGAAACCACCTGTGATCGTAAAACTCGCAATAGCCGTCGCGCCGCTCGTATCGCCGCGACAACTCATATACCATCAGGACTTTCGCTTGTCATTTCGAGCGGAGCGAGAAATCTCGTTTTGCCCAGCGAGATTTCTCGCAAAACCGCTCGAAATGACAACTAAGCGAAAGCCCTGACCATATTCCCAACGCGCCTTCGCTCGCCACGGGACTGAATGATGTCCCGGATAACTGCTGCGTGTCGCTACCAACAGAAAGTGTAGAATCGAACTTGACGTAGATGCTACCTGTGACCAAATCAAAGCCAAGTTTGCCGCCAACGTCAGAATGGAGCTGACGCGATTTTAAGCTCAGGGCTGGCGGGAAGGAAGTGTCAACAGGAAGAGCATTTGGAAAACTTAGGGTTTGTCCTTGCGGACTGGTCAACCAACAGGTGACGTGCTCTTGCGCCCCAAAGCCCGTACCGTTGAACTGCACACGATCAAACAGAGCTGTCACGGTTTCCGGAGTTGCTGTCAAAGTGGCATTGGTCGGGATGGCATTGCCAATGACGGTGAGAAAGGTCTCTGCTCCCAAGCCGCTGGCATTGCCCCGCGCCACAAAGTGCCAATCCCCTTCGCACGCCCGCGCGGTAAAGAATACTTGGATCGACAAATTCCCGTCATTATCGGCTTTGGCTGTCACCAACGAGGTTGCCCCCAAACCGTATAAAATCGGCAAGTTGAGGTCAACTCGGTCGTGCAATTCAAAACCTCCTGAAAGGATAAAATGATTATCCATCTTGAGATGCTCCGTTAACGATGCACAGCCGCCGCGCGGCGGTTCAACCCAAAAGCTGACTTGTTCAAACGGCGCAAAGCCCCATCCCGAGAGCGTGGCAGGGTCGCTTCTGTTGAGGCGATTATAGTTATACGGACCAAGCGAGAACTCGCGATAGGCGTCTATAGGTTTGGTAAGAAGGGACGGAGTCACGGACAGCGACGCGCCGCTTACGCTTTCCGTCCCGCCTGTCAAAGTGAAAGTCGTCTCGCCGCGATGGAGCACGGTTTTGGCGATACCGATTTCTTCAGCGACAAAATGCCAAGTGCCTGTGCCGAGTGCAACGGAACCAGCGGGGTTTGAATAAAATGAGGGCTGTGTATAAGTGATAGCGCCGCCCTCATTCACTTTGATTGCCCCATTACCAAACACTGGTCGCGCGGCACCGCTGGGTTCGACGAGATAGGCATACACAAAAGTGTTGGGGGTGTAGCCCGAGCAGATGATGACGAAGGTCGTACCAACAGGTCCGACAGGCGGGGTCGAAGCGCAGGTTGCATCCTCTGTCGCAAAAGTGGTGGATGAAAAGGCAACGAACCCGATGAGGGATAGGAACGCTACGATCGCGAAACAGAGTTTGTTCATTGTTTAGCTCTTGAAAAATTCGCGGTCGTCCTGCTTATGTGCGGTGCCTACCCTGCACAATCGCTAGCGCGATTATAAGCAGAATTTGGGAAACCACCTAACTATTGCACTCCACGACTACCGCACTACTTTTTCTTTTTCGCCTTCTCCTCCAACAAAATCGCGCGCGGTTTGCCATTCCCTTCATCTGCGCCGACGACGCCCAGTTCTTCGAGTTGATCCATCAAGCGCGCGGCGCGCGGATAGCCGATGCCGAGCTTGCGCTGGAGGAGCGAGATAGAGGCGGTGTTTGTCGCGCGAATCACCTCAATCGCATCTTCCGTGAGTGCGTCTCCCGATTTTTCTTTTCCCTCCGCTTTGTGTTTCGGCGCGTCCCACGGCGCAATCGGAATGAAATCAAACTCCTCTTGCAAATCGCGCCAATGTTTGGACAAACGCGCGAGTTCGTCGTCAGAGACAAAACATCCTTGCAAGCGCGACAATTTCGCGGAATCAGGCGCCATGTACAACATATCGCCGCGTCCCAATAATTTTTCCGCGCCGGGCGAATCGAGAACGACGCGCGAATCTACGGAACTTGTGACGGCGAACGAAATACGCGCGGGGAAATTCGCTTTAATGAGACCTGTGACAACATCCACCGAGGGACGCTGTGTCGCAAGAATCAAATGAATCCCCGTCGCGCGCGCCATTTGCGCGAGACGCGTAATCAAACGTTCCGTGTCGTCGGGCGCGGCGAGCATCAAATCCGCGAGTTCGTCAATGATGATGACAAGATACGAAAGTTTGTCGCCGCCCTCCTTGTCCATCTTTTGATTGTACGCTTCGATGTTGCGCGTGCGCGCTTTGGAAAATGCTTGAAAGCGCGCGTCCATCAAACCCGTCGCCCAACGCAGTGCGGGGACGACATTTGAAACATCCGTGATCACTTCGCCGAGGAGATGGGGGATGCCGTTGTAATTGACGAGTTCGACGCGTTTTGGATCCACCATCACGATTCGCATTTCATCGGGCGAATGGGCGAACAGCAAGCACGCGATGATCGCATTGATCGCAACCGATTTGCCCGAACCCGTCGCGCCCGCAATCAACAGGTGCGGCAACCCGGCTAAATCCGTCGCTTGCGCTTCGCCCGAAACATCGCGCCCCAACGCGAACGGCAGTGCCGCTTTGGTCAATAATTTTTTATACCGTTCCGATTCCATCACGCCGCGCAAACTCACCATCGCAATCGTTTCATTCGGCACTTCGATGCCCACATAATTTCGTCCGGGGACAGGCGCTTCAATGCGAATCGGCGACGCGGCGAGCGCGAGCGCGAGATCATTCGACAACGCGAGAATGCGATTGACGGGCACTTTGCGGCGCTGGACAACTCCGTCGAGACCTCTGCGCTCAATGAATCCCGGTTCGACCGCGAATTGCGTGATCGTCGGACCCGCTTTTTTGTCAATCACTTTAGCGGGAATCCCAAAATGCGAAAGCGTCTCTTCAATCGTTTTCGCTTTTTGTTCCGCCGTTGCCTGCGCGTACGCCGCTTCCGAAGAAATTTCCAAAAGTTCGAGCGTTGGGTTGTGACCTGTGCGCGCTGCCGCGAGGGCGCGCGGCACCGCGAGCAAGGGATCGTGTTCGGGAGTGGGAGGAGGCAATTTCTTTTTTGTTTTTTCTTGCGTTTTACCAAACGGCAAACCAAAAATGCCGCGCGGTTCCTTTTTCGGCGCGACAGGTTCTACTATTTCGGGTTCGTCCTCCACAATTTCCGGCTCGGGTTTACGCGGCAAGGGCAATTGCACGAGCGTGCGCGACGGTGGCAAGGGTTGTGAAGGGGGCGATGAAAAACGCGCGGGCGCAACCGGCGCGGTGGCAGGCGCGGGCGCGGGGCGCAATCCTTCCAACGCGCGCGCGAGAAATGCGCCGAGCCAACCCAGATTAAACGCGAAACGCAGCGTCGCAATCATCACGACAAACAAAATGATTGACGCCAGAATCACTGCGAACTGCGCGCCGACCAGATTGGTGAACGCGCGCGTGAGAATGGACGCGAGGGCGAGTCCAAGATAGCCGCCGGCTTGTCCATTTTCGGCGAGCCGTAACGCGTCGCGATCATCCGTCGCAAACACGAGGGACAACAATCCCAACGACGCGACAAATAAAATTTCGAGACCGACGATGCGGGCCCACGAAATTTCAAATTCGCCATACACATTTTCTTGGCGGCGAAAAAGCGCGATGCCGCCGACGATCATCATTGCGCCTAACGCATACGCGCCCCAGCCCGCAAAGCGGGTGAGGAGGGTTGCCCAGAGCGCGGTGAGTGAGCCGGCAATGCCGAACAAACTCAACAGCGTGAGGACGCCAAACAAGATCAAGACCAGCGCCAAAATTTCGCGCTGGCGATGTTTGCTCAAGATGATACGAAAACGCGGTTCGGGATCGTCAGAGGGTTCGGGCGCTGCGCGACGAGGAGGGCGCGGCGTGACCGATTCAGGAGGAGGCGTATTTGGACGACGGGGCATTAAATAATGATTGAGACCTCATACGCAGCGCAGTGGGAGGCGATGCGTGATCGAAAGGTTGCCATTGCGAGGAGCGCACTCTGCGACGAAGCAATCTCTACGCGCGGGGCATCAAGATTGCTTCGTCCCTCGCAATGACAAATTAACTCGTCGCTAAACTATTCCAATAGCTATCGTCGTTTTCGGGCGGGCCTGCGAGCCGCGCGGACTTGCGTACGCGCGGGGTATCCGTGAGGCGTAGCGTCAAGCCGATGCGTTGGCGCGCGGGATCAATGTTCATTACGCGCACTTGAACCGTCGCGCCTTCTTGCACCACATCGCGTGGATGTAAAAAATTTCCTTCCGCTAATTCGGAGGTGTGAATTAATCCTTCAATCCCTTCAGGCATCCGCGCGAACGCGCCGAACGAAACAACATTCGTAATCACGGCGGACACAATATCACCCGGCTTGTAATGCTGCGCGGCGAGCGCCCACGGATCGGGCGCGAGCCGTTTCAACGAAAGGCCAATGCGGCGCTGCTCGCGATTCACTTCCATCACGTACACATGCACTGTCGTTCCCGCCGCGCAGACATCGCGCGGATGATTGACACGCTGCCACGACATTTCGGAAACATGAATCAATCCTTCAACGCCGCCCAAATCCACAAACGCGCCAAAATCGGTGACGTTGCGAATGGTGCCTGTGAGCGATTGTCCGGGCTGAATCGAATTCAAGAGTTGTTCGCTGCGCGAGACGGGCATTTTCGCGATGCGCTCGGAGAGGATCAAACGATTGTGTTGGCGATCCAATTCGATCACTTTGAGCAACAAGGTTTTGCCAACATACTGCGCCATTTCCGCCATGCGTTCTTCCTCGGTACTGCGTCGCGGAAACGAATTCAATTGCGAAGCCGGCACAAAGCCGCGCACATCGCCCAAGTCCACCAGCAAGCCGCCGCGATTGTAGCCGACGACATTCGCTTCCAACACACAGCCATCCGCGTAGCTGGTGTGCGCCTTTTCCCAACCCGATGGCTTGAGTTCCAATGGCGGCGCGGGAATTTCTGTTTCGAGGCGCGGGAGCGATTCGGTGCGCTCCATTGCACTCGCAACAGGCAATTCAGTCATCAGCTCATCCAGACGATCTATTGTGAGAACCACCGGCGGCGTTGCCAGCGTCTCGACCTGATATTCATAAGGTTCTGGAGTCATACCGTACCTCGAATCAAACAAACCAACGTCCAACGTTTCAAATCGTGAAAGGATTATAGTCGAACCCTTTTTACTTTGTCAAGCGAATTTCGACCGGTGTTCGCCCAAAAATTTCAAAACCCGTTTTTTTAAAAAAAAACGGATTTTGAAATTTTTGACGCGAACGCGACGCGTAACACGAATTCTTGAAAACTCTTGAGGTCTGCTATACAATGCGCCCCGGTAAAACTCCGTTTCTCGAAATTCTTTGGAGGAGATGATGAGTGTCAGACGCCAGGTGTTTGGAATTTTTTTGATTGGACTCGCGGTTGCGTTTGTAGTCGGATGTGGCGTTGCGCCCGCGCCCACCGCGACGCCACTGCCGCCGACAATTGCGCCAACGGCGACGCCCCCACCAACTGCCATTCCGCCTACGCAAGCGCCGAGCAGTGCAACCGGCAGCATATTGCTTAAGGCATTGACCAAAGCGAAAGAGGCAAATTCATACCGCGTCGAGTTGTCAATGACCGGGCTCGGAGATTTAGGCAATATAGGGATTCCCACCCCTGAAGCTGGGACAGAGAACGAACCGATCACGCTTGTGGCATTGACAGGCGAGGTGAACGGCAAGGACGCCCATTTTACATTGGAAGGGATGTTGACCGCCCTGCTCGGCATGGATCCTTCGAAAACATTCGAGGTTATTACGGTGGATGGTCAGGCGTACTTGAAGGGTCCTGTGCCACTGTTGGGCGCGCATGAGGAAAAATGGTACGTTGCTCCGGCAAGCGCCGCCAGTTTCGCGGAACCACCGCTTACCCCCGCCAAGTTTCTCGATTCCTTTGGCGAAGCGGGGATCAGTCCCGCCGATTTTAAGCAAGCGGGCAGCGAGACCCTTGACGGTCAAGCATGCCAAGTGTATGCGGGGGACAAATCTGCCGTCATGAACGCGTTTAACAAACTCAGTGGCGCGGGCGGCGCGACCCAAGAAGATTTGGATTCGATTGATCGTGCCGAATTCAAATTTTGGGTGTGCGCGGACGGCTTTGTGCATCAAATCAAAATGTTTGTCGAGGGGCATGAAAAAGACAAACCCGATCAAAAAGGTTCGTTTGAAATCTTGATGAAGCTCACCGATTTCAACGCGGACATCAAAATCACACCACCTGCGGATGCGATTCCGCTGCAAATTCCCGGACAAGGCGAACCGGGTGTGACACCAACCCCATGAGAGAAAGGATGAAGGATGAAGGATGAGGGATGAAAAACATTTGAGTTCATCCTTCATCCCTCATCTCTCGTCCTTTATTTTGGAGCAATTCACATGAATATCAAAACTGTCGGCGTTGTTGGCTGTGGACTGATGGGCAGCGGCATTGTCGAAGTGCTGGCAAAAAATAATTACACTGTGATCGTGCGCGAGGTGAACGACGAATTTTTGCAAAAGGGTCTCGCGCGCCTTCAGGCGTCCACACAAAAAGCGGTGGAGCGAAACAAAATCACGGCAGAGTTACGCGAACAAACTTTGGCGCGCGTCACCGGCACGACCAAATTGGAAGATTTCGCAGCTTGCGATTACGTGATCGAAGCGGCGATTGAAAATCTGAATCTGAAAAAAGATATTTTTGAGCGGCTGGACGTGATTACAGGGCCCGATGTAATTCTCGCCTCCAACACCTCATCACTCTCAATTGCCGAGATGGCAGCGAAAACGAAAAAACCGGATAAGGTGATCGGCATGCACTTTTTCAATCCCGTTCCCGTCATGCCGCTTTTGGAAATGGTGCGTTCGTTCATGACAAGTGACTCCACGTACGAAACGTCGCGCGCGTTGGGCGAATCATTGGGCAAACAAGTGATCGTGGCGAAAGATTTGCCCGGATTCATTGTTAACGCGCTGCTCTTGCCCTATCAACTCGACGCGATCCGTTTTTACGAAAATGGTCTCGCATCCAAAGAGGATATTGACAAGGGCGTGCGGCTCGGTTTGAATCATCCGATGGGTCCGCTCGAACTGTGCGATTTCGTCGGCGTGGACACGGTGTTGTTTATCGCGGATGAAGTGTACAACGAAACCAAAGATCCAAAATACGCCGCGCCGCCGTTGTTGCGCCGAATGGTTGCGGCAGGGTATCACGGACGCAAAACAGGCAAAGGGTTTTACGATTATTCCAAGTGAGATTGTTTAAAAAATTTCGATGCGAGTAGTTTCGCATCGAAATTTTTTAAGATGCTGTACATGCCAACAAGTTTCTTTTCCAGTATCACAAATGTGATGACGCTGATCATGGCGCTCGATCCGCCGCCGCGCACCATTCTCGACGTAGGGATTGGCATGGGCAAGTACGGTTTGCTGTGCCGCGAATATCTGACGCATTGGGATCGCCCCACACGCCGCGCGTTGGAGCGCATTGACGGCATCGAAGCTTACGCGCCGAATGTGACGGCGCTGCAAAAAAACATTTACGACGAAATTTTTTTCGGCGATGCGCGCGAAATTTTGCCGACGCTGCAAAATGACGCATACGATCTCGCGTTGTTGATGGATGTGATTGAACATTTTGATCAACGGGATGGCGAAAAAATTTTGCGCGAGTTGCAACGCGTGGCGCGCGTAGTGTTGGTCAGCACACCAAGTTTTTTTTATGAACAGGGAAAGGGGCGCGACGATCCCTTTGCCGTACATCGCAGTTTTTGGAGCGCGCGCGATTTGAAAGGCGCGGGCGCGTTTTTTATTTTGGAGAGAGAAGCGACACTGGCGGTGTTTGCGCGAGAGGCGAAGCGGAAAAATTTCCGGGGGAGGTTTGAAATCCTGCGCGTGAAAACGGGGTGGATGCCCGCGTGGGTGAGAAGGTTGATGCGGAGAGAAAAATAAATGTAGGGCTGCACGGTTTTAGTGTAAAATCAAACTCTTTCGCATCGGCGCAATTCCAAACGCAATTCATTTCCAAGGAGGGAGACCAATGAAACTCTGGTTCAATCGTCCGTTCACCTTGCGCGCGTGGCAGATTGCCGCGTTTTGTGTGACCCTCGTGCTGCTCGCGGTTTCGGGAGTCATGGCGGCGCAAGCCCGCGAGCGCGGCGCGTCGAACACACCACCCAAAATGCTCAAAGCGGGCACTGTCCGCCTCACGGCACAACAATCTTCAGACGAGAAAGTGATTGTCTGCAATTCGACATATCAAGTGGTCGCAACTGCAGGCGTCAATGTTCCCGCGGGGATGAAAGCCGACGTGATTGCATCTGCCAATGCGGAGGTGTCACACGCGCTTGGCAATACAGATCTCGCCTTTGGCGTTTTCATGGTTGATACCGTTTCTCTCTCACCGAACAGCTTTGACGGCATGTTGATCGTGGATGGTGCGGGACCAAAGTATCCCACCCTCTCCCAACAAGGAATGACCACCAGCCCAATCGGTCCCGGAAATCACTTTCTCTATTACAAAGTGAAATGCACGGGCGGGAATTTGAGTTTATTTGACACCATGCTTTCCGCCGTTGTGAATCTGCGTTAGCGCATCTCTTTGCCGCTTCGGGCGAATGCAATTCGCAGCAACGTGCGATGACTTACATCGGCACACGAAACGTCCCTACGGACGTTAGAATTGCGACCCGCCCAAAAATTTGACGCACACTCCTTTGCCGCAGAAGCAACGATAGCTGCGTGGAATATGCTATAATCGCGCGCACTCTATTTCAGAGGTGAGTATTGGTTCGACAAACATCCCTTCCCCCTCCCCCATCGCGCGCCCTACCAAAACCGCCGCTGCCTAAAGCGGACGATTCCCGTTATCTCGGCTTGCCGCATTTTCTCGCGGGGCTTGTGGACGCGGGCGGGGAGACGCATCTGCTAGCCGCAGGGAAACCCGGTTGGATTGTTGTGCGCGCGCAGGTGAAGCCACCCGAAGCGAGCGGCGATTATTCGCATCTCGCAGACAAAGGGCTGGGCGTCATTGTCGTCCTCTCGAATAACAGCGCGCCGCAAGGCGCGTTCCCCAATTCGTACGATTACGATCTCTTTGCACAGCAGTGTGCGAGTTTTGTAAAAAAATCGCGCGGCGCGCGCATCTGGGTCATTGGCAATGAGCCGAACGCCGCACGCGAACGCGCCATGTTTGATGGCGCGGTCAATTCGGGCGAACTCGTGACGCCTGAAATGTACGCGCGTTGTTTTACGCTCGCGCGCAGAGCGATACGCGCGCTGGCAGGACACGAACACGATTTTGTTGTGCCAGCTGCAATCGCGCCGTTCAATACGCAAACGAATTATCCGGGGAATCCTTCGGGCGACTGGGTGCGCTATTTTGCGGACGTGCTGTTTCAGATCACCACGCAAGGGGGGGGGGCGGACGGGCTCGCCTTGCACGCGCACACGCACGGCTATGACGCGAATTTTGTGACGAGTGATGCGATGGGGCAAAATAATTTTCAAAATCGGCATTGGCATTTTCGCGCCTACCGCGATTTTCTCGCGGCGGTTTTGCCGACGATGCGAAACTTGCCCGCGTTCATCACCGCTGCGTCGCCGTTGGAGCCGGGCTGGACGAATGCAAATCGCGGCTGGATGCAAGCCGCGCTCGCGGAAGTGAATCAGTGGAACAGCAACACGGTGAATCAACCGCTTCAAGCTGTTTGTTTTTCGCGCTGGCAAGCGTTACCGGGTGATCCGCCGGGCTGGGGTCTCGCGGACAAACCACAAGCGGTGAATGATTTACGCGCCGCATTGCAAAATGATTTTCGGTTGCGTTGGCCGGGGATGCCACCGACACCCGATTACAAGGCGCAGTGGATCAATGTCATTCACGTTCCCCAAAATCAATTGACGACGAACGATGTGGTGAGCGGGCGCGTCGTCGTAAAAAATGTTGGGGCGAAGGCGTGGCTCGCAGGCGGCGCGAATCCAATTCGATTCAGTTATCGGTGGCACAACGCACAGGGCGTCGAAATTCCGCTCGCGCCTGTAGCTGAACATTTTTCGCTGTCGCAAAACGTTTTACCCGGACAAACCGCGATTGTGGAAAATGTAAAATTGCGCGCGCCGCAATGGCAGGGCGAATACGTTGTCAAATTTGATTTGATGCAAGAGGGACACGCGTGGTTCAGCGCGCTGGGTTCACCGACGCGCGATTTGAATATCACGGTGCAAGCGCCACCCTACGCGGCAGAGTGGGAAGGCGTCATGTCGGTTGGCGAAAAAGGCATCGCGCTCAATGGCAACACCATCGGCGCGGTGACGATAAAAAATCTCGGCTCGCGCACTTGGTATGAAACAGGTCCGAATCCTATCCGCCTCGGTTTTCGTTGGTACAACGCGCAAGGCACGCAAGTTCCCGTCAATCCGTACGCGGGCAATTTTGAAATGGACGCGGATACGCCGCCGGGCAAAACCGCGACCTTCAGCAATGTGGTTTTGCGCGCGCCGCATTACGAAGGAACGTTCACGCTGCGTTGGGATGTGTCGCACGAAGCGCTTACGTGGTTCAGTCAACAAGGCGTCGAAACGTACGATCAAGTCGTCAATGTGTTCACGCCGATTCCCGATTACGCGGTCAAGTGGGTGAATTTATTTTTGGATGTGCGCGGCGCGCTGGAACCGAACGAGACGATTACGGGAACGGTGACGGTGCAAAACATTGGCGCGCAAATTTGGAATGCATCTGGTGAAGCGCCGACGCGTTTGGGTTATCATTGGTACGATTCAGAAAATAATCCGATCACGCTCGCGGCGTACCCCGGTAATTCTTCATTGCGCGAAGATGTGCCGCCGCAAGGAATGGCGACGTTTGAAAATGTCGTGGTGCGCGCGCCAATTCCGCAAGGGAAATACAAACTTGCGTTCGATTTGACGCACGAAGGCGTGACGTGGTTTTCGGCGGCGGGCGCAAAAACATTTGAAGCGCAAGTCGCGGTGAAAACGGACGCGCCGCCTTTTGTCGCGCAGTTCCAAGAAATTTTTGCAATTCCACAAAATCAAATCACGGCGGGCGAAACGGTGAGCGGGCGCGTAATTGTTCGCAACGCGGGCGCGGCGTTGTGGGACGCGCAAGGCGCGGAGGCGGTGCAACTGGGGTATCGTTGGCACAACGCGTTGGGGGAAGAGGTGAACACGCCAACAAATCCGGGCGCGCGCGTGATGAGAAACGCCGTTGCGCCACGTGATAGTGTGACATTCGACGATGTTGTGATTCACACGCCCGCGACGCCCGGCGATTACACGTTGCGTTTTGATTTATTGCGCGGCAGTGAATGGTTTTCCGACGGCGCGAGTTCGTCCACGGAAACGCAAGTGCGAATCAAAACCCCGCCGCTTGAATGGGGCGCGGAATTTATTGCACACAATACACCCGCGCATCTGACGGTTGGTCAAACGGTGGATGTGGCTTTACGCATCGCGAACAATGGCAAACGGACCTGGGAGACCGACGGCGCGCATCCCGTTCACATTGCGTATCAATGGTTCACCGCGAACGGCGCGCAACAATTTGCAGTGCAAGAATTGCGAACCGCGCTGCCACAGGAAGTAAAACCCGAAGATGAAGTCGATTTTGCCGCGTCGCTCGCCGCGCCGAATACGCCGGGCGTGTATCAGTTGCATTGGGATTTAATCGCGGAAGGGATTTCATGGTTCGCGGATGGCGGCAATCCCGCGCTTGTGCTGCCTGTCAATGTCACGCTTGCGCCCACCGCGACAACGCTGTGGCGCGCGGAAGCGAGTCACAATGGCGCGTCCGCGATTCTGGCGATTGATGGTGATCTCGGATCGTTTTGGACGAATCAGGCGCGGCAAGCGCAAGCAATGTGGTTCCGCGTAGATTTTGGCGAACCGCGTTTGATGGATGGCATCGCGTTTCGTTCGCCCGGTCATGGCTATCCCTTTGCGTACACGGTGCGCGTTTCCAATGATGGAACATTGTGGCGCACGGTGTGGGGAATCGCGCAAGGGAACACGCGCGATGTGGTTGCAACCTTCGCGCCGTTTGAAGTACGGTACGCGCAAATTGATCTGCTCGCGCCGCACGAGGAGGAATGGATGATCAGCGAAGTGCAAATTCATCCCTGCCCCGCGTGGAACGCGACGGCGAGCAACAACAATGAGTACGCGCATAACGCGATTGATGACAATGCCACAACCGCGTGGACAACCGTTGACGCGCAAGCGCCCAACATGTGGTTTCAACTTGATGTGGGACGCGTCGAAAGTGTCAGCGGCTTGCGTCTCACGCCGCCGAAAGATGAAACCCCGCGCGGCTATCGCGTGAGTGTGTGGAATCAACACGCGGGCGGCTGGCAAAAAATCGCGGAAAAGCAAAACAACACGGAAGTGATCAACATTTCCTTTGCGCCCGTGCAAACACAATTTCTCAACATTCAACTTTTGCAATTGAGCGATGAGCCGTTCGCGATTCGCGAGGCGCGTGTGACGAAAGCGATGACGGATTGGGTGGGACCGATGCGAAGCGCGCAGCACTAGCGAGAAGCAAAAAAATTCAAAACCCGTTTTCGTGCGAACACAGTTCGCATACGAAAACGGGTTTTGAATTTTTTTCAATTTCCTGATGCTCGACTCAAAACTGTGCAATCAAATTTTCAACATGGACGCGCTCGAAGGAATCAAAATGGTTCCTGACGCGAGCATTGATCTCGTCATTGCCGATCCACCTTATAATTTGGGTAAAGATTACGGCAATGATTCGGATAAAAAGAGTCAGACAGAATTTTTGCGCTGGACCGAAAAATGGATCGATCTGATCCTTCCTAAAATCAAAACGACGGGCAGTCTGTACATTTTTGCAACGTGGCGCTACAGTCCCGAAATTTTTGTTTTTCTAAAATCGCGCATGATCATGTTGAACGAAATCATTTGGGATCGGCGCGTGCCGAGCATGGGCGGCAGCACGCGACGATATAGTTCAGTGCACGATACGATTGGTTTTTTTGCAAAAACAAAGGACTATTATTTTGACTTGGACGCGATTCGGATTCCGTATGATGAGGAAACGAAAAAGGCGCGCACCCGCTCGATCTTTGTTGGCAAGAAATGGCTGGAGGTGGGATACAATCCCAAAGATGTCTGGGCGGTTTCGCGTTTGCATCGGATTCACGCGGAACGCGAGGAGCATCCGACGCAGAAACCGCTAGAGATTGTGGAACGGATGGTGAAGGCGAGTTGTCCGCAAAATGGGATTGTATTGGATCCATTTGCAGGTTCTGGCACAACCGTAGAAGCATGTCTCCTCAATCAACGGCGCTATGTCGCGTTTGAGTTGAACCCCGCTTATTATCAAATCGTTTTGGAGCGGATTAAGGAAGCAAGACGAACGCTTCTTTTAGACATACCGACGCTTGAAACCAAAAATGCCCATGAAAATGGGCAATCGTTAAAACGACAACCCATTAAACGAAAGCGGCAAGGGCAAAAAAGTGATAGTCAAACGCTGCTCTTTTGAAAAAGCGCACCCGAAAGCGAACAGGCGCACACAAAATTGTACGCGCCTGTTCTGTTTCCGTAAGCGCTTTTCTCGTAGTGATATTACGATTTGCTTACTATACGCATTTCGGGATTGCGGATAGCCAACTCGTTGCGCGCGTCGCCCTGTTTCCCTGTATAATCTCATCAAATTCTAATCCGAATTTTTTCTGCGCCTTTGCAGAAAAAATCAAGATGCTCAACCTGAGGAGGTGAGACGAATGAAGCGAGCATTGTTTGTTGTTCTGGCAGTTGCGATGCTTTTGGGAGTTTTCGCACCGTTCGCAACGACGGCAAAGGCAGATGGTCCGTGGGGTTATGGTCCCGGATACGGGTACGTCTTTCCGGGTTCGGGGTACAACAGAGTTTGTATGTACAGCGCTTGGAATTGTTCGTACCGCTTTGTGCCGCCCTATCCCATTTCGGGTTGGTATAAATACCCGTACAACACGTACTACACGCCGTACTGGTAACCCGCGTGAGGCACAGCGGGTCTGTACTGCGGATGAGGAGCCGCGTTTGAGTTGCCTCCGACAGGCAATTCAAAACGAAATGCCACTCGCATGATTGCAACCGCCGAACACCCTCGGCGGTTGTTTTTTTTGGACGTGTGGAGGAACTGTTTCGATGAAACGACTCTGGAACAAAATCCGCGCGCAATGCGTTTTGAATGTGTCAACGTAGTACGAGCAGCAAACGATCGTTTGAGCGCATGCACATTGCCACACGCATAGGAATAGAGTACACGGCAAAAGTATCGTTTTTTGCTTGACAAGTTTTTGGATTCGTGATATAAGAACGTCACAACCGAATAGTTCTTGTCGCCTAATCTCTGATTGAAATCAGAGAACGGAGGAACCAAATTTGGGGTGAATTGCGATTCTTGAATTGCAAAGGACATCTTTCAGTCCTAACCCGTCAGCTAACTTCGTAGGCAGTGAGAGGGACAAGTCTGTAGCTGCAACCACAGATTTGACCTGTGGTTTTTTCTTTTCCATCGCACTTCTTCTCCTCCTTTTGAAAGGTTATCTCCTCGCATCGGCGTCTGTGTGGGGAGATAACCCCGCCAAGTAGTCGCGCTGTTTCGTTCGTCAATGACGATGAACGAGCAGCGCATTTTTTTCATCCGAGACCCCAAGTGTTTGCGCCGCGTCGCGCGACTCGATTCGCGAGCGTGGTGTGCGATGTAATCATCGCCAAACACTTGGGGTCTTGCAATTGACAGCACGCGCGTTATGAATAAAATGTTTTCGCGCGCGCCGAGATAGCTCAGTTGGTAGAGCATGCGGCTGAAAACCGCAGTGTCCGCAGTTCAATTCTGCGTCTCGGCACTATAGACGTGACAGGTTTTCGCGATGTAATCCTCGCACCAAACCTGTCACGTCTCATTTTTTTGCATTGTCGCGGCGCGTAACCTCTGCTATAATCTTGGCGTAAGAATTTGCGGAAGAATCGCTGGCGGATTTTTCCATTGAGAAATTTACGCCCACCAGTTTTCAGCATATCGAGGAGGCAGGCATGGATGTTGGAAAATCATTTACGTACATGTTTGAAGACAAGGATTGGGTTACCAAAATTGCGGTGGGCGGTCTCGTCGTACTGCTCTCGTTCTTGATTGTGCCAATTCCGCTGTTGATCGGTTATTCGCTCGAGGTGATCAAGCGCGTCGCGGAAAATCATCCAATGCCGCTGCCGGACTGGAACAACATCAGCGAATTGTACATGAAGGGGTTAATGGCGTTTGTGGGTTCGCTGATCTATGCCGCACCGGTGATTGTTTTGGTCTTTTGTACGATTATCCCCATTTTTTTGCTACAGCGTGATGGTGACGGCGCGCGCCAATTAGGGGTCTTGTTGATCTTCTGCTCGGCGTGCGTGATGCTTATCTTGGGGCTGGCGATTGGATTTTTACAATACGTGCCAATGACCATGTTTGCACTCAACAATCAGATCAACTCATTACTGTCTGGCAATATCATCTCGCTGGTAACTGGAATTCTGGCGCTTGTGTTTTACGACAATCCCAAAGTCAAAGAGTACTTTGCCCGAGTGGCTTCCCAATATGGAGCGGTTCCGTCAAATCCAAATATTCCAGCAACGTCACTTACATTCGCGCCATCAACCGAACCGCTCGATCCAACCACACCTGTACGCTAAGTCCCGCCTTGCCATTTCGTAAGCGGCTTGAACGCATACATTCCGCTCCGATCGGTACGAGTGACCGCGCTCCAGAATTGCAGGTCATTTTCATTGCGTGCCTGACGCGGCGACAGAGTTCTTGCGACCACTCAATAAATAAATCAGCACGCGCCCTACGCGCGTCGATCAAGTTCGAACAAAGGAGCGATAAAGATGTCCGAAATGCCAATGTCCCCCTCGCCGATGGCGAGCGATGTGAATGACAACGACAAACTCATGGCGTTGTTGTCTTATCTGTTTACGCCGCTTGTTCCGATCATCGTTCTGGTGAGCGAGACAATGAAGGCGCGTCCATACCAAAAATATCATGCTCAGCAGGCACTCGGCTTGCTTGCCGCGGAACTACTCTTGAGCATCGTCGCCTGTATCGTTTTCTTTGTCTGCACCATCGTGAGTGCCGGAATTCTCGGCTTGTGTCTGTGGATCCTCTTTTTCCTTCCCTTCATCCCCCAAGTCTATTATGCGCTAATCGCATATACACAGGCGCGCTATTTTGAAATCCCGGTTATCACGGACTTTATGAGACAACAAGGTTGGCTTAACGTGCCTGCAAGTACGCCGCCGCCAACGCCGCCGCCAACAACTGCACCACCGGGCGATGAGATGCCCCCCAGCGGCTAACAATGCCGCCCATCAGCACCCACGACTAAATTTCCCCCTTTTCTTCGATAGGAACGAAAGGGGGAAATAAGAGAGGGCATACGACAGGAGTTTTTGTATGAACGCTATCGCTTCCATTCTTTCCGCGTTTGGTCTTTCCGCTGCCAGCGGTTTGAACGCTTACATCCCGCTGCTGCTGGTCGGCTTGACCGCGCGTTTTACGAATTGGATCACATTAGCCGCACCGTTCGATCTTTTGGCGAATGAATGGGTGCTTGGTGTGTTGGCGATTTTGCTCGGCGTTGAATTTTTTGCCGACAAGATTCCCATCGTGGATCACGCGAACGATGTGATTCAAACATTCATTCGTCCAGCGGCAGGCGCGATTCTGTTTGCATCGGAAACGCAGCTCATTACCCAAATGCATCCCGCGATTGCGCTGATTCTTGGCTTGCTCGTCGCGTTCGGCGTCCACGCAACCAAAGCGACGGCGCGTCCGCTTGTGACCGTGGCGACAGGTGGCATTGGAAATCCTGTTGTGAGTGCGGTGGAGGATGTCGCGGCGGTAGGTCTGACGTTGAGCGCGATTCTTGCGCCGGTGCTTTTGTTTTTCGCGTTCATTGCGCTGCTGCTCGCGGGCTTTATGATTTGGTCACGCAAGCGCAAGATAGCAAAGGTAGAAGCAACCGCCAGCACGGCGAGCAGTCCGCCGTTGAATTGGCCGCAATAACAATTGCAGAAATGAAATGCGCGTCCGCAAGGGCGCGCATTTTTTTTGGAGCAAGACCAAGACCCCAAGTGTTTTTCGCGCGTGCGCGACTCGAAGGGCGATCTCGTCGAAACACTTGGGGTCTGGAGCGACACAACCTCTTTTCTCTACGCGCCGCGTATGATACAATTTCGCGCAATGGAAAATGAAAACAGTTCTCGCGGCGAACGACGAACGGTAACGATTCTTTTTACCGATATTGTCGGCTCGACGACGCTGGCGGAAAAACTCGATCCCGAAGAATGGAAAGAGATCGTCAATGGCGCGCATCGCCGCGTGAGTGAAGCGGTGACGCGGTACGAGGGAACCGTCGCGCAACTGCTCGGCGACGGAGTGCTCGCGTTTTTTGGCGCGCCTGTCGCGCACGAGGACGATCCCGCGCGGGCGGTGCGCGCGGGGTTGGATATGCAGCGCGCAATGTTTGAATACGCGCGCGAGCTGCGCGGGTACGTGGATAATTTTCAAATGCGCGTGGGTATCAACACGGGGCAGGTGGTTGTTGGGGCGGTGGGCAGCGCGGAACATTCGGAATATCTCGCGGTGGGCGACGCGGTGAATTTGGCGGCGCGCTTGCAAAGCGCGGCGCAGCCGGGGACGGTCTTGATTTCGGAAATGACCGCGCGGTTCGTGCAAGCGGTTTTTGATTTGAATGATTTGGGAGAAATTTCCGTCAAGGGCAAAGCGGAACCCGTGCGCGTGTTTCAAGCGCTGGAGCAGCGCGCGCCATTTTCAAGCGGGCGCGGGATGGCGGGATTGACTTCGCCGCTGGTGGGGCGTGCGCGCGAGTTTGGTTTATTGCAAAACGCGTTGGAGGCGTTGCGCGAGGGACGCGGGCAAATTGTGGCGGTGCTTGGGGAACCGGGGATTGGGAAATCGCGGTTGGTGGAGGAAGCGCGTATTGCGTATGGCGAATCGCCTATCGCAAAAGCAGATTCTGCGATACGCGATACGCGATTTGCGATTCGCTTTTTGGAAGGACGCGCGCTTTCCTACGGTCAATCCCTCTCGTTTTGGATTATTACGCAGCTGCTGCAGAATGACTTGGGGGTGGCGGATGGGGAAGCGGAAATCAAAATTAAGATTGCACTGCGGCGGCGGATGAAAAATTTGTTTGGCGATAAAGCGGATGAGGTGCTGCCGTATCTCGCGCATTTGCTTGGCTTGAAATTGGAGGGGGACGCGGCGGAACGGGTCAAGATTCTGGATGGGGAAACGTTGAAACGCCAAGCGCTGATTTCGATTGGCGATTATTTTGCAAAACTTGCGGAACAGCAGCCAACGGTTTTGGTGTTTGAAGATGTGCATTGGGCAGACCCGTCGTCGCTTGACGCGTTGGAACGTTTGCTGCGCGTGACGCGGCGCGCGCCATTGCTGCTTGTGTTGCTGACGCGGCGCGAAACGGACAAACCCGCGTGGCGGATGATTGAACTTGCGGCGCGCGAATATCGTGAGCGGTACACGGAAATCGAACTCGAACCGCTTTCGGCGGAGGATTCGCAGCAGCTCGTCAGCAATTTGTTGTCCGTTGCGGATTTGCCCGAAGGGCTGCGCGCCTTGATTTTGGAACGCGCGGAAGGCAATCCGTTGTATGTGGAAGAGATTGTGCGCGAGCTGATGGAGCGCGGGGTGATCGAACAACGTAGAGACGATTCGGGGAATCGTCTCCTTTGGCGCGTCAAACGTGAGATTCGAGAAATTGAGATTCCTGAAACTTTGCAGGGGGTTTTGCTCGCGCGGATTGATCGGTTGCAAGAGGATGTGAAGCGGACGCTGCAACTGGCGTCGGTGATCGGGCGCAGTTTTTTGTACAAACTGCTCGAAGCCATTTCGGAGGCGGAACGCGAATTGGATTGGCATGTGTCGCAATTGGAACGCGCGGATTTGGTGCGCGAGAAAACGCGTTTGCCTGAATTGGAATACATGTTCAAACATTCGTTAACGCAAGAGGCGGCGTACGAATCCTTGCTGCACGAACGGCGCAAAGAATTTCATAAACGCGTGGGCGAGGCGATCGAGAAATTGGCGGCGGAACGACACGCTGAATTACTCGGCTTGCTGGCATATCATTTTGACCGCGCGGGGGACAAGGCAAAGGCGATTGATTATTTGATTCGCGCGGGCGACAGGATGCGGTTGAGTGATGCGCATGTTGAAGCGATTCAGTTTTATGAACGCGCAAGAGACCTGCTGATTGAGATTGGTGATTTAGAACGCGCGGCGAAAACGTGGCTCAAGTTGGGCTTGATTCATCACGCGAATTTTGAATTTGAAAAGGCGCATGAGGCGAATGAAGCGGCGTTCGCGCTGGAACAGAACTCGCGGAAGCAAAGGCAGCGCGCGCCAAGTGTAAATTTGGGCGAGGGTGCTGCGCCGCACGTTTTCCGTTTTAGTAGTCCGTTAGAACGATACTTTTCGCTCGATCCGGGGCGGGCAAAATACATTTGGGAGGGGGATGTCATTAGTAACGTCTTTGCGGGGCTGGCAGAACTGGATGCGGAATTGAATGTCGTGCCGCATGTCGCCCGTTCGTGGGAGGTTTTGGAAGGCGGAACGCGGTATGTGCTGCATCTACGAGAGGATGTCTTTTGGACGGACGGGAATCAAGTGACGGCTATGGATTTTGAATGGGCTTGGAAGCGCAATCTCGCGTTGTCCAGTCTTGCGGAATTGTTTGACGAGATTAAAGGCGCGCGGGATTTCCGTCAAGGACGCAACAATGATTTGAGTGAGGTTGGCGTGCGTGCGCTTGATGCTTTGACTTACGAAGTGCGGCTAGTAAAACCCGTTGCTTACTTTCCTTACTTGCTCACTCGCACTATTACATATCCGCTGCCGCGCGCGGTAGTCGAACAGTACGGTGACGAATGGTGGAAACCCGAACACATTGTGTCGAATGGGGCGTTCCAATTGAGAGAATTTGACAAGGAACGTGTCGTCCTCCAACGGAATCCAACTTATTTTGGCGAATTTTCGGGAAATCTGAATCGCATCGAAAGGTGGAACACGGCGAGCGCTGCGGAGCAGTTGCAAGACTATTTGAAAGATAGGGTTGAAGTGTGCGACATCACTCGACGGGATGGGCTGAACCTGAATGAATTTGTCAGCCAAGCAGAACAGTATTCTTGTTCGGAGCTTGGCTTGGCATCTCTAGTGCTCCCCCCGCATCCGCCCCTCGATGATGTGCGGGTGCGCCGCGCGCTGATTCACGCGCTGGATCGCGAGCGTGTGAGTCAAGTATTCTCCGGAGCTGAATCGCGTGCCGCGCGCGGCGGCATGGTTCCGCCAGGCATAGCAGGACATTCGCCCGAAATAGGTTTGGCTTTTGATATAGACCTCGCCCAACGCCTCTTGGCGCAAGCGGGCTATCCAAATGGGCGGGGTTGCTCAGCCGTGATCGTTACCAATGAAGTTTCTAATTTTTTAACCGAAAACGAAATTGCGCGCCAATGGCAGGAGCATCTGGGGATTGAGGTCTCTGTTCAAATGACTGATGTCCATTCCCCAGACGTTGAATCGCAAATTCGCGTGGATGGGTGGGTTGCCGATTATCCCGACCCCGATAACTTTTTGAGAAATCCTACTGCTTATATGGAGCTCCGCCGCGCAGGATGGCAGAATCAACGCTTTGTGGATTTGGTCGAAACAGCCGCATCTATTACCAATCGCGCCAAGCGTATGGCGCTCTATCGGGAAGCGGACCGCATCTGGATCTCCGAAGACGTTGTGATTTGTCCCCTAAAGTATTTCGATGAGCTTGGGAAAATTCACTTGACCAAACCGTGGGTCAAAAATTACAATTTGAATCGTCTGGGCGATGTGCTGTACAAGCATGTGAGGATGGAGGGGCATTGAGGGATGACAGCGGACCACAGACAACAGAACAACCTTAAAAACATTTTGCGAACGCCTGTTCGCAAGTGTGCTATAATTTTTGACATGCTGAACCAGAAATCACCATTTGAACCACGCCCGATTAAGGATGTGATTCACGACGCATTTAATCAAATTGACATGAAAACAATTGAAATCCTTCGGCGGATGACTATGACCGAGCGATTGGAACTCTTGTTTGAATTGTGCGATGCGGTTCGTGAAATGGCAGAATTCGTTGAACAAAAGAATTACCCCGACGCGCCGAAATGGGAAATTCAAGTGCGTGTCAATCGGCGCGTTGTTCAAGCCAATGACCTCAATTTCAAGGAGGTTGTTGAATGGGGACAATCTATTGGCGCGCTCGATGGTTGGAAAATTGAATATTGAAATTGTTTGACTGAACAAGGTATGTCTATCAAACCCGCTCTCCAGCAAACCCTCGACACCCTCCCGACAAAACCCGGCGTCTATCTGATGCAGAATGACGACGGGACGATTCTTTATGTCGGCAAGGCGGTGAATTTGCGGAACCGCGTGCGTTCGTACTTTCATGGCAACGCGTTCGACGCGAAAGTGGTTGCGCTCACCGCGCATGTTGAGAAAATTGAATTTATTGTCACGGATACCGAACTTGAAGCGCTCGTCCTCGAAAACAATCTCATTAAAAAGTATCGCCCCAAATACAACATCCGTCTCAAAGACGCCAAAACGTATCCGTACATCAAAATTACATGGCAGGAAAATTTTCCCAAAGTATTCATGACGCGGCGCATGGACGACGACGGCGCGCGTTACTACGGACCCTTTACAGCTGTGTGGGCGGTGCATGAGACGCTCGATACGCTGCGAAAAATTTTTCCGTACCTCACCTGTGACCGCGACATTACGGGCAAGGACAAGCGCGCGTGTTTGTATTACGACATCGGCTTGTGCCTCGCGCCGTGTATTGGCGCATCGTCGCGCGAAGAATATCGCGGCATGATTGATCGGCTCTCGCAATTTTTGCAGGGACACAGCGACGAGGTGACGCAAAACATTCATGGCAAATTGGCGAGCGCGGCGGAAAATTTGGAATTTGAGCGCGCGGCGGTGTACCGCGATCAGTTGCAAGCGATTTCGCGCATCACCGAACATCAAAAAGTTGTCTCGCCGTTGATGGTGGATCAGGATGTGATCGCGTTTGCAAAGGATGATGGCAACGCGTGCGTCCAAGTATTTTTTATTCGCGCGGGCAAATTGTTGGGACGCGAATACTTTGTGTTGGAAGGCACCGCGCTGGCGAACAATGAAGATGTGTTGTCATCGTTCGTGCAGCAATTTTACGATCAAGCCGCGTATATTCCGCCCGAAATTTTGCTGCCCGAAATGATTGATGAAGCAAAAATTATCGAATCGTGGCTGAAACAAAACAAGGGCGCGACGACGACGATTCGCGTGCCGCGCAGCGAAAACGGCGGACGCGATCTATTGAACATGGCGGAAGAAAACGCGCGCATCACGCTCGACACAATCAAACAGCAGTGGCTCGCCGACAAAACAAAACATTTGCAAGCGGTCGAAGAACTGCAACAAGCGTTGGAAATGGAAAGCCCACCGCTGCGGATGGAGTGTTACGACATCTCCAACATTCAAGGGACAAACTCGGTGGGCGCGATGGTAGTGTTTGAAAACGGCGCGGCGAAAAAGAGCGACTATCGCAAATTCAAAATTAAATCGGTGATCGGCGCGAACGATTTTGCGAGTTTGCAGGAAATGTTGTCGCGGAGATTTAAGAGATACCATGACGCGAAAAAGGCGGAGCAATCGAGTGGAGAGTGGAGGGGGGAGGGGGGAGAGAGGGAGAGAGGGAGTGAGGGAGTGAGGGAGAGAGAGGAGAGAAACGAGAATCGAGAAACGGGAAACGAGAACGAGCAACTATCCGCGATAAGCGATTCGCCATTCGCGATAAGCGAGACGCCATCTGCGACACCCGAAAAATCGAAAATCGGCAATCGAAAATCGAAAATTCCCTTGAGCAAGGGCATTCGCGTCGCCGAGCGCAAGAACGATGAATCGTGGGCGCGGATGCCTGACTTGGTGATCATTGACGGCGGCAAGGGGCAATTGAGCGCGGCGGAAGAGGTGTTTAAACAAATGGGGATTGAAGGTGTAAAATTGATCTCGCTGGCGAAACGTGAAGAAGAAGTCTTTATCCCCAACCGCGCGGAATCTTTGCGGCTTCCAAAACATTCGCAAGCGTTACACTTGTTGCAGCGCATCCGCGATGAGGCGCATCGGTTCGGCATCACCTATCATCGTTCGTTACGCGCGAAAACGGGATTACATTCGCAATTGGATGCGATCCCCGGCATCGGTCCGCGCCGACGACGCGCGCTCTTGCAAAAATTTGGTTCGCTGGATACGATACGTGACGCGAGCGTGGAAGAATTGGTACAAGTCGAGGGGATGAGCAAGAGCGCGGCGCAAAAATTGAAAGAGAGTTTGTAGGAGGTATTCTCATGGGTGAAATTTATCTTGAACTGACAGTCGCCAATATCGAGGATCGCGAGAAACAAAAAGAGATTTCCTTTCTCGTAGATACGGGCGCGACGCGGGCGTGGATTACACCACAAGATGCAAAAGATTTGGACATTCAACCTGTTGGCGAGGTTGAACTTGTGCTGGCGGATGGAACTGTCAAGAGTTTTCCGTATGGCGGGTGTTGGTTCGACTTTGGAGGGGAGACGATTGCAGGCAACGTAGTCATTGGTCCACCGGGTAGCGAACCCCTCGTCGGCACACACGTCCTCCAAGATTTTCGTCTCGTCATTGACATGGATCATCACACCATCTCGCGCAAGCGCGCCATGAAAGCCAGATAATTTTTGCATTGTGCCTTTGGCATTTTGCATTTGGCATTTGGCATTGTGCATTTCTTATGGACGCTGTTTCCCGCTTACGCGAAATTCCTTTTCTCTCCCATCTCACGCCCGAAGAATTTGAGGCGTTGGCAGAGATGATGGACTTGCGCGCGTTCACGGCGGGCGACAAAATTCTCACGCAAGGCGAACCCACCACAAATTTTTATATCGTGGATTCGGGGCATGTTAATTTACGGCACACCTCGACAGGCGGATTGGAAAGACCGATTGGTTCGAAAGGTGTAGGCGATTTTTTTGGCGTCAAGATGTTCACAACGCAAGAGCCGTCGGAATACACCTTCGAAGCGGTGGCGACGGCGGAAATGTGGGTGGTCGAACGGCGCGATTGGGATGAGCTGCAGAAAAAATTTCCCGACGTGTTGACGCACATGCCCGAGCTGCGCGCGGAATACGAACGACTCACGGGCGGATTGGAATGGCTCGCGCCGGGCGAAGTGATTGATGTGACGACGCGCAAACATTGGTGGGCGCTCGTGTTAATGATCCGTCTCCCGCTGATTGTGGCTGTAGTTTTTACGGTGGCGTTATTGATTTCCTATGCGTTCGGTGTGACCCAAACCTTGCCCCAAGTGTGGTTGGTTTATCTGGTTGTAATGACGCTGCTGACTCTGTGGATGATTTGGAACGGTTTGAATTGGTATAACGATTTGTACATTGTCACAAACAAACGCGTCGTGCGAATTATCAAAGTCCTTTTTATTTCCGATTCGCGCCAAGACCTGCCCATTGAAAAAATTCAATCGCAACGCGTTGAGCGTGGCGGTCCGATCTCTGTCTTTTTAAATATTTCCGATCTGCGAATCACGTCGGCGGCGAGTGAAGGGACGGCGTTCGTCTTTGAACAGGTGGGCGATGTTGCGCGGATTCAAAGAGCCATCGAGGGAGAACGCGCGCATTTATCGGAACGCAAAGCAGCTGCGGAGCGCGAAGCCATCCGCCGCCAAATTACAGGCGAAATCAAACATTATGTTTTTGAACAACCGCCTGTGCCGGAACCCACAGCGACCAAAACACCCCCCCCCGCAACCAAGCCCACCGCGCGTTCTGCTGTCCTAAACACACAGCTCACGCGTTTTTGGCGACCCCGACCGACGAAAATCAAAAAAGTGCCCAAGCCGCCAGTGCCGCTGGGCAAACGCTTGCGCGCAATGTTGCAAGCGCTGGCGGGCACCGAAATACGACAAGGCAGTGTTGTCACATGGCGCAAACATCGGATTGTGCTTCTGGATCAAATTACCACGCCGCTGATTGCGCTGGTGGCGCTGATCGCGTTGACCGCGGTTTTGTCATGGGGCGGTGTTTCGCAAGATTTGCTCAACAGCGGCGTCTATTTCGCGCTCGGTTTTTTGATCCTCGTGGCGATCGGATTTGTTGCGTGGGAGTGGGAAGATTGGCGACGCGATTTGTACCGCTTGAGCGATACGGAAATTGTGGACATTGAAAGTTTGCCGTTTGGTTTGCACTCAAAAGAGCAAAAAGCGGAACTGAAAAATATCCAAGACGTGACCAATGCGCGCCCGGGCTTGATCAATACGATGCTCGATTTTGGAAATGTAGATGTGCGCGTGGCGGGCAGCGCCGCCCCGTTCACCTTTACGAGTATCTCACATCCTAAACAGGTAGCGGATGAAATTGCGGACCGCATCGAGGCGATCAAACTACGCAGCGCAGACCGCGCGACGCGCGAACAGACGCGCGGCATTGTGGATGCGATCATTGCGTATCATCGCTTGATGATGGCGGAACGTCATCAAAACGCGCCCGTTCCCGCGCCGACGATCCTTGTGACGCCTGCAGCGCCCGCGCCCGAAGTCCCCTCCTCTCCTCCCCCCGCGCCGACTGTGGACGCAGAAGGCGAATTTCCCCCTGAAGCAGATTTGCGCGCGTGAGATGAAGGTAACGCGCGAAGGTGTAGTTCAGCTTGGCGGTGAATCTTCGGGCGAATGCAATTCGCAGCAACACGGACACGAAACGTCCCTACGGACGTTAGACGCATCGAGTCTGCGGAGGCAGACTTTGTGTCCTTGTTGCCGCGATTTGGAATCGCTTGTTTAACTCGCCCCGAAAATGAACTACACCCGCGCGAGCGCCGCGCGCTAGCCCACGCGCGCGTATGTTATAATTTTGTTTCTGCTTTCACCGCCCTGAATCATCGGTAAGCGAATCCATGTCGTCTCTTGACACTGTCCGATCCGAATTTCAACGCATCCATTCCACCCTTCCAGAAAAAATTGCGCGCGGCCCCGGACGCGTGAATCTCATTGGCGAACACACCGATTATAATGATGGTTTCGTGATGCCCATTGCGATTGACCGCGAGGTGTTGATTGCGGCGCGCGCGCGGGACGACCAAAAATTTTGCATCACCGCGCTAGATGTGCAAGGGGGACAGACCGATATTTTTGAGCTTGCCGATATTCCGCATCACCCCGATTATCGGTGGGCAAATGATGTGCGCGGCGTCGCGTATTATTTGACACAGCGCGGGGTGCGACCAAAAGGGATAGACGCGGTCATCACCTCGAATCTGCCTGCGGGCGCGGGGCTTTCCTCTTCCGCCGCGTTGGAAGTTTGCACGGCGACGATTTTGCTGGCGTTTGCGCCGCAAAAATTGAATGGCGTAGAAATCGCGCAAATTTGTCAACTGGCGGAAAATCATTTCGTCGGCGTGAAAAGCGGCATCATGGATCAATACGCGTCGGCGTTAGGGCAAGCGAACGCAGCAATCAAAATAGATTGTCGCGCGCTCACTTATGAAACGGTGAAACTGCCGCGCGGGGTCACGATCATCGTGGCGGACACAAACATGAAACGCCAACTTGCGGGTTCGGATTACAACACGCGGCGAATGGAATGTGAAAACGCGGTGGCGCTTTTAGCACAGCTGTTGGATAGACGCGTGGATGCCTTACGCGATGTATCCCTTAAGGAATTGAAAAGCGTGGCGAAACATTTACCTGTTACTTTATTGAAACGCGCGCGGCATGTCATTACCGAAAACGAGCGCGTGCATCGCGCGGCGCGCGCGGCAAAACGAAACGACGCGGTGAAATTTGGCGCGTTGATGGCGCAATCGCAAACCAGCTTGCGCGACGATTACGAAGCAAGTTCGCCCGAATTGGATATAATGATTGAGATTGCGGAGCGGCAAACGGGATGTCTCGGTTCACGCCTCACCGGCGCGGGCTGGGGCGGCGCGACGGTGAATTTGGTGCGCGACGCGAACGTAGATTCGTTCGTAGAACAGGTTGCGCGGGAATATCGAACGCGCACTGAGATCGAGCCATGGGTTTCAGCCGTGCGCGCATCGCAAGGCGCGGGCATGATTGAATTGGCATAGAGATAAGGAAAACACATGAGTCAAACGCGCGTGCGGCAACGCACGAATCCAGAATGGTTGTCCCAACTGAGAGCCGATGGCACGCCTGAACAGGCGGAAGCGATCGAAGATTTGCGTCAATACTTGTTGCGCGCGGTTTTGTATTTTTTTAGTCAAAGCCCCGGTGATTTGCGTTCGTTGGCGCGTTCGGAAGTGGAACAAGTCGCCCAAGACCTCGCGCAAGATGCGTTGTTGACCATCTTGAGGCATTTGGACGATTTTCGCGGTGAGAGCAAATTTACGACGTGGGCATATCGTTTTGCGATCAACATGTCGCTTGTGGAAGCGCGCCGACAGCGGTGGAAAAATGTGTCGCTCGACAAAATTATGGAAAATTCCGAGCTGCCCGATTTTCAATTCGAGGACAAGGACTCGCCCGATCCCGATCGCAGCGCGCAGCAGCAAGAGATTTGGGAAACGGTGCGCGATGTGATTCAAACCGATTTGACGGAACGCCAACGCGCGATTCTCACCGCGCTGGTGTTTGATGATGTGCCTGTGGATGTTGTCACTAAACAATTCAAAATGAATCGCAACGCGGTGTACAAAATGGTTCACGACGCGCGCGCGAAATTAAAGAGGCGCTTGGAGGATCGCGGTTTTGATGTGGGCGAAATTTTGAATCTGTTCGGCGGCATGCCTGCGCCGCGCATGGCGTAACGCGCGAATCACGTGCCACGCACTTTCGGAAGTGCGTGGCACGTGATTCGCTGCGCGGCGTAAGAACAATGAAAAATTCTACACACAAACAGAGGTTGCCGTTATGCGTGTGACCCACATCAAGCTGGAAACGTTTATGGTCAAAATCGCGCGCACGCGCGAACAAGAAGCAAGCTGCGACGAATGTGCCGCGCATGTGGCGCGGTTGGTCGAGGCATTGATGCAAGGCAACGTGGAGGATGATGTGCTGCTCGACATTTTGCAGCATGTCTTGATGTGTTCGCCGTGCGGTCAAGAATTTCATGTGTTAAAAGATTGCGCGCGGATGGACGCGGAAGATTCATGGCCCTCGTTCGATGAAATGTGGCACAAGATTGAGCAGGGCAAGTAAGTGCCTATCCGAATAACCCTGAAGCGCGAAAGGCAATCAAGCCACACGCGAAATGAAGAAAGGCGATATAGTTTTCGGGTTTTTTGTCC
>Ga0247727_10004076_pt1 | contig 31420 bp, 18 predicted proteins | sample WisWelCaveWW1625_FD_202498 | JGI IMG/M metagenome (GOLD analysis project Ga0247727, IMG submission 202498) | Biofilm microbial communities from Wishing Well Cave, Virginia, United States - WW16-25 | ecosystem: Environmental > Aquatic > Deep subsurface > Groundwater > Cave microbial mat | place... | reverse complement strand
CCTCCCTTCCACAGCGAGCCTGGTTGAATCATACGCTCCTGCAGGACAAACAAAAACTCAAACCCGGCGACAAACTGACTTTCGGCTCCGAATACGGGCCGGAAATTTGTGTTTATTTGCCGGAGGAAAAAAACCCGCCGCCGGCAATTCCTGCCGTGCATATCTCTGTTGAAAAAGGCGAGACCGGCCGGAGATGGGAACGTTTCGTGCGCGATTTTACCATCGGTCGCGACAAAGATTGTGACATGCAGTTTAATGATTCGAACCTCAACATGCGCCATGCGCGAGTGATCTGGGATCGTGGCCGCTGGTTCATTGAAGATTTGCAGAGCAAAAACGGCACGTATGTGAATGGCATGCGTATTCAGCGGGCCGCGTTGCCGGCGCGCGCCAGGATTGTGCTGGCGCGCGGCGACGTGGTTTTTGTCTGCGAAATCGAGCCGCCGGCGCCGTTGCATGATTCGGAAGCAGCGCTCACGGAAATCTCGCAACATTATTTTGGCCACGACGCTTCCGAAAAAGCCGGCGGGCAAACCATGCTGATCCGGAAGGCTTTTCAGCAGACTCGCCGCAAGCATGCCGAACGTTATTGGATCGTCATTGGCACGATTTTGATGATTTTGATTATGACCGCCGGCGCTTTGTATTATCAAAGCCGGCGGGTGAAGCGCCAGGAAGAAATGCACGCGCTCGCCGAAAACGTTTTTTATTCCATGAAAACGCTCGAGCTGCAGATGGCTTCGCTGCAATCTGCCGCGGCGCAGCATCCCGACCCACAATTGCAGAAACAACTCGATCAAACCCTGCAACAAAAACGCACTTTGCAAGCCAATTATAGTAATTTCGCGCGCGACGAGCTTGGCATTTCGCAGGATAAACTTTCGGAAGAGGAGTGGCTGATTTACAAAGTGGCCAGAATTTTTGGCGAATGCGACGTGAGCATGCCGGCCGGTTTTGTCCAAACCGTGAAGAAATATATTCGCATGTGGCGCTCGACTGATCGCTTTCGCGAAGCCATGGCGCGCGCCACCGCGAATGGCTATGGATCAAAAATCGTGCAGGTGATGCTTGCCAACGACATGCCGCCGCAGTTTTTTTATCTCGCCCTGCAGGAAACCGACTTTGATTTGCGGCGCTGCGGTCCGCGAACGCGCAGCGGCATTGCCAAAGGCATGTGGCAATTTATTCCGGAAACCGGAATTCGTTATGGCCTGCAGGTGGGCCCGTTGATCGAAGTGCGGCGCTTCGATCCGCGCGATGAGCGGCACGATTTTGAAAAGTCCACGCTCGCCGCGGCGAGATATTTGCGCGACATTTATCAAACCGAGGCACAGGCTTCCGGCCTGTTGGTAATGGCGTGCTACAATTGGGGCGAAAACAACGTGCAGTCCCTGATTGACCTTTTGCCGAAAAATCCGCGCGAGCGAAATTTCTGGAAGCTGTTATCGCATGGCAAGATACCGCAGCAGACCTATGATTACGTGTTCTACATTGTTGCGGCTGCCGTCATCGGCGAGAATCCACGTTTGTTTGGCTTTGATTTTGATAATCCGCTTAAATTAGATTGATCCATACGCTTACCACAATATTTCAAAAATTCGCTTGCCTTTCATTGGCTGATTGATTACGTTTAATCATCTTTTAATAAAGCAAGCTCAAAATCAGAACTGATTAGTTAAGTCGTTGGGGAGTGACGTGTGAGAAAAACGACATTCTATCGAGCTGTAAGCGAGGCTGAATTTCAAGATCTGTCGCAAAGCGGCAAACTTCGAAAAGGTTCGAATTCTCTTGAGGGCAAGTGGTTTGCCGAGACAGCAGACGATGCCGCTAAATGGGGTGAGGCCTTGCAAGGTCCGGGCAATTATTGGATTATTGAATTGGAAGTCCCGGCCGAGATGGCAGAACAGCTTTTCAGAGTAGATAAACTCGATAATATCGGCCCGGCATGTTACTGTGAGCTTGATCAATTGGAGTACATTACTTTCCACGAGGTTATCACATGAGCAATCAAGGAAATATAAATCGTAAGATTTTGGCAAAAATTTGCTGGATTCCCGCCGCAGATGGCGGCCGGGAGCATCCGCCTCTTGGCCCACGTTATTCAACTGTTGCTCGTTTTGACAAGGAAGCCGAAAAATGGCCTCACGAAGCGTGGAGCGTTGTAGCAGAATTCAAGGAAGAACTTGACCGTTCATCTGGTATTTTAGCGGAGTTGCGATTTCTAGTGAAGGAGGCGCCTTCGCACTTGCTCGAACCTGGCAGTAAATTCGAGTTGTATGAAGGCCGCCGCGTGGTAGCACGCGGTGAAGTGTTGAAGGATGGTGTCAAGCCCTCTACGAGAAAGATTCGCACCCGTGCAAGTGCTGAAATGCAAGAGACACACTGACTAAAGCAAATCATGTTGCCATTTCATTCCCGACTAAGGAATAAAGTGTTTTGATCCGCCTCGAAAACCTCTCCAAAATCTATAGTGCTGGCAATAATCCCATTCCCGCGCTGCACAACCTTAATCTAACGATTCAAACCGGCGAGTTCATCGCCCTCTATGGCCGCAGCGGTTCCGGCAAAAGCACGCTGCTCAATCTCATCAGCGGCATCGATCAACCGACTGCCGGAAAAATTTTTGTCGATGCCATCGAAGTCACGGCGATGGACGAAAATCTTTTGACGCTGTTTCGCCGCGATAACATCGGTTTTGTTTTCCAATTTTTCAATTTGCTTCCGACATTGACCATCCTGGAAAACGTTCTTTTGCCCGGCCAGCTCGACAATCATTCTGCACCCAATTTACACGAACGCGGCATGGATCTGCTCTCGCAACTCGGCATTGCCGAGCGTTGGAAAGCCTGGCCCGATCAACTTTCCGGCGGCCAACAACAGCGCGTGGCGATTGCGCGAGCTTTGATCAACGATCCAAAACTCATTCTCGCCGACGAGCCGACCGGCAATCTTGATTCGGAAACCGGCTTGCATATTTTGGAGATTCTGAAAACTTTGTCGGATAAACAGAATAAAACGATTTTGCTGGCCACCCATAGTCTCGACGCCGCGCGTTTTGCCGATCACGTTTTTCAGATTCGCGACGGAGCGCTTTTTGAGATGACAACTATTCTTTAGCTTTATTTAAAATTTCAAGAAAAGCTCGTGGTGTGATGATCTGAATCCCCTGATATTGTTTCAGATTCAAATAGCTTCCGAAGTGCAGGGAGTGAACTCGCCCCCTCGCCCAAAAATTTGAGCTGCGTGGCCATTCCGTTTAATAACACTACTTACGTAAATATTTACGTCCGGAACGGCTTTTAACATTTTACTCCCCGCATTTCGTGGATAGCTTCGATGATTTCCTTATCCACTATGAGGTGATTCAGAAACCTCTTGCCTGTCAATCTATGAACGTTTATATTGAAAATCAAATTGCTCGCAAAAATTCCAATGCTGCGTCTTCTTCGCCTCTTCAACCTCCGCCATCTGCGCCGGAAAAAGCTGGAAACATTTCTCTGCCTGCTCGGCATCGCGCTGGGCGTCGCCGTGATGGTCGGCATCGATCTCGCCAATCATAACGCGCTGCGATCTTTTCGACGCACGGTCGAAGCCATTACCGGCAAAACCACCCACCAAATTTTCGGCGGCCCGGCCGGCATTCCGGATTCTCTCGCGATCACGATTCTGGCTCGCTCCGATATTCAAGCTTCCCCCATTCTTGAATATGTCGCCACCACGCGCCGTACTTTTTCAACGGATACCACACAGAAAGAAGCGCTGCACATTCTCGCCATCGACCCGTTTACCGATACGATTTTTCGTGATTACTCCGAAGCCGCCTGGGATACAAACCAAACCATGGTTACTGCTGGCCGAAACTTTTTGCTGCAACCGGGCGCAGTTTTGATCGATGAGCTTTTTGCCAAAGCGCGCCGCCTCAAACTTGAGGACACGCTTGCGGTCTTGATCGGAAATGAATGGCGCGAACTCTATCTCACCGGTTTGATTCCAAACCGAATGCTCTCATCGTTAGGTATCGAAAATCTGGCGTTGGTCGACATCGCCACCGGCCAGGAAATTTTGGGACGCGCGGGTTATGTTGATCGCCTCGATCTCATTGCTAACGAAAGCGCCGCAAAAGAACTCGCCGCGCAATTGCCAGTGCCGTTGCGAATCGAACCCCCGGCTCGCCGCAGCCAACGCATTGAAGATATGCTGCGCTCGTTTCGCCTCAATTTGACGGCGCTGTCTTTTCTGGCCGTATTTGTCGGCATGTTTTTGATCTACAACACCATGATGTTCGCGATCATTCATCGCCGCAAGCAGCTTGGGATTTTGCGCTGCCTCGGCGTGACCCCGCGGCAAACGATTTTCAATACCATCCTCGAAGCATTTGGACTCGGCATCATCGGCTCTGCTCTGGGTTTGGGACTCGGTATCTTGTTGGCAGAATACGCCACGCGAACCGTGACGGCGACGATCTCCGAATTATACGTTTTTCTCAACGTGTCACACGTCACGCCGGATTGGAATGTGGTCATCAAAGGTTTCGTGCTCGGCATCTTGGCAACATTAGCCGCCAGCGCGGTGCCGGTGATCGAAGCGGCAAAAGTGCCGGCCGCCGTCGCCGTCCGTCGATCATCGCTCGAATTTCGCGCGCAAAAATTTGCCCCACGTTTCGCCAGCGCCGGAGTCATCTTTTTCATCGTGGCCGTCGCCCTGTCGCTGATCTCGAGTCAACCGCGCCAGATTGCCGGCGGATTTTTTCTCGGACTCAGCGCCGCGCTTGCCGTCGCCTTGAGCGCAATTTTCTTGACGCCGCTGTTGACGCTGTGGCTCATTCGTTTAACCGGCATGATCATGCACCGGCTGGCCGGAATGATCGGCGTGCTGTCAATGCGCAACATCCAAACCGCTCTCAGCCGAACCGCGGTGGCGATTGCCGCGTTGATGATTTCGCTTGCGATGGTGCTCAGCATGAGATTGATGATCACGAGTTTTCGCAACACTATCGATAATTGGGTCAACGACGTTCTTCAAGGCGACGTTTATCTCCGGCCGTTGGGTTTTGCGACGGCAAAATGGGAAGCGCTTTTTTCTGCTGATTTCATCAAGTTTTTAGAGCAGCAGCCGGAAGTTGAGGCGCTCGATTTGTACGGCGCCACGGAATTCACCTATCGCGGCAAACCGATTTATCTTGTCGCCATCAGCGCGGAAGTTGTTGCCAGCCGTATCGATTTTATTTTTACCAGTGGCAATGATCGTGAAAATTGGCAGAGAGTCATCGACGGCGAGGTGTTTCTCTCCGAAAGCTTTGCGCAACGGTTCAACAAAACCGCCGGCGATACAGTGAGCTTGCAGACCATGCACGGGCCGCGCACCTTTCGGGCCGCCGCCGTGTTCCTCGATTATTCGCTCGATCAGGGCCAGGTGATGATGGATCACCGCACCTACAACGAAAATTGGGGGCCATCCCGTCTCACCAACATCGGTCTTTTTCTCAAACCGCAAGTCGATCTTCGGCGCTACGTGTCGAATTTACGGCAGGCGATTGCCGGGGGTTTTGCCGTCGAGGTATTTTCGAATCGCGAGCTGCGCGCCGAGGTGTTGAAGATTTTCGATCAAAGTTTTGCCATCACGCACATCATGCAGATCCTTGCCGGCATCGTCGCGTTCATCGGCATCATCAGCGCCGTCATGTCGCTGCTCGTCGAGCGCACCCGCGAGCTTGGCATTCTGCGCGCGGTCGGGATGAGCTTCGGCCAATTACGGCGCATGGTGTTTCTCGAATCCGGGCTGATGGGAGGATTTGCGGCGCTTATTGCCGTACCAGCCGGAACGGCGCTGGCGTTGATCATGATTTACGTCATCAATTTGCGAACCTTTGATTGGGCGATTCATTTTCAAATGGATATCGGCGCCTATCTGCAAATATGGTGGATGGCGCTCGTTGCAGCGCTGCTGGCGGCGGTGTATCCGATGTTGCGGTTGAAAAAAATTTCCGTCGCCGCGGCAATACGGGAAGAGTAAAATTGGAGTCGTGGAATGCTGGAGTAATGGATTTCTGGAACCATGTCATGTTACGTTTTAACATTTACGTTTTAGTATTTTTCTTTTCTGTGCCGGCCCTGGCGCAAAATGATTTTGCTCGCGTTGAAAAAATGTGGAATTGGAAATTCCCACACGATCACGGCCAGCATCCGGAGTATCAAACGGAATGGTGGTATTTCAGCGGAAATTTACAAACGGAGAGCAGGCGGCGTTTTGGATATGAGTTGACATTCTTTCGACAGGCGCTGACTCCCGCAATTAAGCCGCGTGTCTCACAATGGGCGGTCCGCGATGCCTACGTGGCGCATTTTGCCATCACCGATATTGAGAAAGAACGCTTTCATTACGATCAAAAGATGGCACGGGGAACATTGAACCTCGCCGGCGCCGACTCAAATTCACTCGCGGTGCATCTCGGTGATGGGTTCGCGCGTGGCGAAAATTCAGAAACCAACGGGAAAAATACGGTCGAGGAAAAAATTCATCTCCGCGCTGTCAGCGCATTTGGCCAAATTGATTTTATGCTAACGTCGACGAAGCCGCCGGTTTTTCACGGCGATCGCGGTCTGCTGCCCAATAGCAGTTTGCCCGGCGACGCGGCTTATTACTATTCGTTGACTTCGTTGCGCACCGAAGGAGTTCTCGTCATCAATGGTGATTCTCTGCGCGTGCACGGCTCAAGCTGGATGGATCATGAATTCTTTACCAGCCATCCGAATGCTGACGTCACGGGCTGGGATTGGTTCAGTTTACATTTGTCGGATTCAATCGAAGTCATGTTGTTTCGCTTTCGTCGCGCTGATGGCTCTATTTCTCCGTATTCTGCCGGCACTTTCATTGATCGTGATAATACCAGCCGCTATCTTTCCGCGCGAGATTTCACGCTGACGCCACAAACTTTGTGGACGAGCCCGATCTCCGGCGGAAAGTATCCCGTTGAATGGAGAATAAAATTTTTAGATTACGAATTGCAATTGCGCACGCCGGTGAAGAATCAAGAATTGGATACGCGCCGGACGACGGGTAATTTTTACTGGGAAGGTTATGTTGAAGTCGCTGGCAAAAAAGGCGAGCGCGAGATACGCGGCGAAGGGTATTTGGAAATGACGGGATACAAAAAGTAAAAAAAATAAAAACCGAAAAAGCTAAACAGAAAACATAAAAATTTTTGAGAATGTGCATGCCGGCGTTCCGGCTTTTTTCCGGATGAAACTGCACGCCGTAGAGATTTGCTTGATTACAGAAACAAATCAACCCCCAAATAGAGCCCGTGCAAAGTTTTATTTTGGCGAAAATACTGCGCCAGTCGATAGCCGGAATAAAGCCTGACGCGGTTATTCAATGAATAAGTGTTCTTGCCGATCCGCGAAGGCATTCTCATTAAAAACGAATAAGCCAGGCCGAAATCCAGCGCGTAACTGTCAAAATCATTCATGTCGAATCCTGTGGAATATTTGCCGCTGGCCGACAGGGAAAATGCCGGTTGTTTGTAAAGAAAAGCGATTTTGATATCGCGGGTTTTTGCTTCCAGGTTATCGTTTAACCGCGGCTTCTCACGAAGCCTGGATCGAGTGTATCTGATCTCGGGAATGACCCAGAAGCGTTGCCCGATATTTTTTGACGCTTCAAAGATCGCCACCAGCCGGCCCATATTGGCAGCGGTCGGGGCGAAGTCGCCTTTTTCGTAGGAAAAGAACTGGGTGGTGGCCAGGCCCCAGCTCGGACGGAATTGCACAAACCGAATTCCCACACCTTGGCTTGCCGGCCGCGACTCCAGATGTAGACTCTTGCCGCGATCGCTAAACGCCGTGGCTTCGAGCAAATAAGCGCCGCGCGAGTGCAGAGACAATCCTAGGTTCAATCCATTCGAATTCAGCGGAAACAAAATCGGTTGTTCGCCGCTGCGAAGCCATTTGCGGCGCAACGCCAGACGCCAATTGAAATCGGTTTCGCCGATTCGAACGCCGGATTTGAGCGCGATCTCGGCTTGCGTAACGGCGGCGTTGGTGAATTGGTATAAGGTTTCGTTGAAAGCCGATTCAAGATTCGCATGCTGAATGGAAGCATCGATAACCGGCAGTTGTCCCCATCGCATGATCGCGCGCAATTCGGCATTCCGGCGCTGCGCCAGCCGCAAGCTTGACTTGAGCTCATCCGGCGAGACCATGCCCTGTCTCAAGACGTCGATGAGGTAAATCTCGGTCGGTATCGCTTCCTGCTCATAGCTGATTTTTGATGAAACAGCCATAGGCAGAAACACCTTGAAACCATCGCCCGATTGAAAATTCTGCAGACGCGTTTCAATGCCGGCAGGCGGATTCTTCGCTGCTGAAGCTTTTAGCAAACAGCTTTCCGATTGCGCCAGTTGTCCTTGCAGAAGATAGATGTCGCTCAATCGCGCGAAACCCAGAGACGAAAAGGGCTGATCACTCGTCGAGCGCTCGACGGCTTGCCGGAAATATTTTTCGGCTTGCTTATAATCCTTGTTGAGAAGGCGAAGGTCGCCCAGGCGAATATAAATGTCGGGGGAGACGGCTTTGGCCCTTTGCAGCTCGGAATTCTCTATCATCTGGCGATAGCAGCGCTCGGCCTCGTCATACGTATTTTGCTGCATGGCAATATCGGCGAGCTCGGTATAGATGCTGGCAGCCAATTCAGCCGGCGCCGGCGCAGAAATGGCGGCAAGCGCTTTTTTGAAATAGGTTTGAGCGGCGGCAAGATCATTCCGAACTTTGTGCATCCTGCCGAGAAGAAAATTGACCTCGGCGCCGTATTGAGCGTAATTGAAACGCTCGCCGAGTTGCAGCGCTTTTTGATAATGCGATTCTGCCTGGCGCCAATCCTGGCGTTCGGAGAACATGGCGCCCACTTGTACGTAATGGTTGATTACGACTTGAGAACTGTCACCGGCCTGCATCGCCTCGTGCAAATACGCTTCGGCTTTTTCCAATTCCTTGAGTTCAAGATGAATGTAAATGAGCTTGCGGTAAGCTTCTTTTCGTATATCGAAAAATTTTTGCTCGCGAAAGGCATTCAAGACTTCCAGATAAATCGCTTGTCCCTCCTGCCATTTGCGCTGTTGAATGAGATTGTATCCCCAGCGCAGATAGAGATTGGGATCGACCGGCCGATTTTCCGCCCGCGCCGCGGCGATGGCTTGACGAAGATTTTCGGCTGCCTCGGCCGGCGCGTTGAGATCCTCATTGAGGTAAGCCAGGCTTTCGAGAATATACGGCAGGGAAGCTTGAAATGCCGGCGTGACCGCGGCTTGCAGGGCGAGCGCAAAATAGTTTCTGGCGGCGACGAGTTCGCCTTGCTGTTTTTTGATGTCACCAAGATTGGTGTAAACGACGGGCAAAAAATGGCGCAGCCGCCTTTTTTCGCTCAGTTGTTTTGCCTGCTCGAAATAGGCCGCGGCTTCGTCCCAGCGCCGTTGAATTTTCCCGAGGGCGCCCAAATCAATGTAGACCGCGGGTTTCAGGTCTTGCAAATTCTTTTTGATTAAATCACTGGCATATCTGGGCGGCGGATCATCAATTTGTGCCAGCGCCGCCAGAAACATTTTCTCCGCTTTCTTGATTTGCCCCATGTCCTTGAAGGCGGCGCCGAGATGCATCTTGGTCAGCGCATAGAGACTGTCGGTGTTTTGAATGATCGCCAGCCTTTCGTCGCTGAGCTTGTCAAGCCGCACAAAACCTGAAGCCAGGGCCAATTGAAAATCTTCCTTTCCTACGAAGTCGGGAGATTCGCGAATAAAACGCCAGGCTTCACGCAACGCCGTTTTCATTCGGCTCTCGTTCAAACGATCCGGATTGAGATTGGTATAGACCAGCGCGCGAATGAGGGGATTGACGATGTCGGCGTCTCGCGCGGAAACGTCGTTGGAAATATTTTTTCCGGCTTCCGTCAAGCCGAGACGATTGTAAAGATCGCTCACGGCAATCCACAATCCCATATCTCTGCGCTCGGGCATCGTGTTGTTCAGCTTGACATACGACGTATCCAAATGGTGCATGGCAACTTTCTGTGATTCGCCGGTTGGCGCTGCAAACATATGCGCCATGGCTTTCAGCACGTAAGGAGCGGCGTAGGCCGCCAGATGGCGGCTTAAAACGATGGCGAGATCTGCCATCTCAATAGCGCGATCGTGCTGGCCGTCCAAGACGAGCCAATATCCAAGAACCACAAAACTTCCCGGGTCAACGAGCTTGAGGCTTGCTTTGTCGGTGTTGCGGACGCGCTTGGCGGCAAGCTCAAAATATTCCCGCGCGCGGTTAAAGTTGTCCGGCAAAGCCGGGTCGGCAAAATAGCACTCTGCTACGCTCACTGCGGCGGAAATGAATTGCGGCTTATCCGGCGGAAACCGGCTGAGGAGACTTCGCGCCCGCTCGAATAATCCTGTCGCTTTATAGCCGTTGCCAACTTCCAGAAGCCGGCGTTCCCACTCTTCCGTTTCAATCGTCTTTAATCTTTCCAGCAATGCTTCAGCTTTTTGAAGATGGATAATGGCGGAATCGCGTCTGGCTTTGGCGCCCAGCTCTTCAATAAAAGTTTGAAAAGATATAATATGAGGTTCAATATTGTTCGTATCGGCGCGCATGATCTCCAAAGCCAGTCGTCGCGCGCGTTGGAGATCGCCCGACCCTTTCAAGCCGTGATTAAGCGGAAGGAGATATCTGGCCTCTAAAAAAATGTCAGGATTTTTTTCCTTGATCGCGATCGCGTTGGCATAATGTTGCTTCGCCTCCGCCAGATCTTGGCGGCGCAACGGCGATCGCACCAACGCCAAATTGCCCTGTTTGATGCAATCCCAATATTTTTCCACCAGCTCGTATTGTGAAAATACCAGGCCCGGATGAAAAATGCCGAAAGTGGCGGCCTCGATCAGGCCGAAGCCGAGGATAAGGGGTTTCCATCTGCGCATGTTTGAGTCCTTCTTTAAATGAATTCCGGTTGAACGCCTTTTTGCCGCGCCGCCTGGACGTCAACCGCATACCAGATTTTATTTTGCTGCAATTCTTCCCGGCCTTTTTGTAGCGCGGCATCAAAGTCTTTGCGCTCTCCCAAAAGCGAGGTCGCCGCAATAAATTCTATTCGATCCGCTGCCGCGCGAAGCCGTTGCTCGCCAACCACACAATCTTCAAAGCGATCGGCGGTGAGCCAATATCCGGCGATGGCATGGGTGGGTTGGGATTCATTTCCTAATATGATAATGAGCGGGTGCAAGTTGACGCGTTTTAAACAGGCGGCGAACAGCAAAACGATATCGAAATCATTGCCGTGTTTTTTGGCCATGATATCTTTGGGCGGGCGAATGTGTTGATGCGGCAACTGGGAATCCCACGGCTCGTCGCGAGAGGCGAGCGCCGCGCGCCAGATTTGCCGGTAAATCGCCTGCGCCTGCTGCCTGACCCGCAAGGAATTCTTCGCGGCTGAGGCATAAGCCTCAAACAAACCTTCTGCGGCCAGATTCTGGGCGTGCCGGATGATGATATCGACGTACGGATCCGTTTCTAGAACGTACTTGGCGAGATCGCACCGGTATTCCAAACTCTTTTCCATCGGGTTCCACATCGGTCGCTTTGCCGAAGAACGAACCAACTCGGGGGAAAAAATTTCTTCGAGAAAAGCATTGGCAAAATTGAGCTGATCGCCCGCTCTTTTGGCCAGATAAAGTTTTTCGAGCCGCAGCAAATGTTTTTCGAAGTCCGGAATTTGGCGGCGAATCCAGCTTGCCGAGCGAATGCCGTCTTTCAGAAAATCGAAAATTTTTTTCTCGTGATCGCCGAGGGTGTTGTAATCGATCTCGAAAAAGCTCCTGAGCTCGCCGGCGGCCATTTCATCGTAGGCCGCTTGCAAGTCCTGCTTTTCGAGCCAAAGCGCGCAAGCCCATTGCACCAAGAACGGATTGCCGCCGGTCTTTTGAATGATTTGATCCGCCTCTTCTTCGCTCGGGGGCAAGAAGTGGTCGCGAAGATTTTCGTTCTGCTTTTGCAAGATGAGATCTCGCGCTTCCCGGGCGGAGAGATTGGGCAAATATTCTTCCGGCCAAAAGCGGTCGAGAAATTCCCTTCCCGCCGCGCTGGCCTCGAGTTTATATAATGCCAAGCTCGAAACCATAACCGTTTTGAGCGTTTCGGCGCCGGCCAGAAAAAGCCGCAAATCCGTGACAGCTTGCGGATCTGCTTCCAATAAATTGATGAGGCTTTCGGTCTCGTCGCAGAGCAGCAGCAGCGTGAGATTTTGCTGCTGACAACAATTGTGGAGGGCGCGAAGGCGGTCAAAAATGTTTTCGGATTGCAAAATTTGATCGACGTTCAAGCCCCGCGCGCGCAAAAAAGCTTGCTGGTCAGCGAGGCTCTGCTCAAAGCTCGACGCCAGGCCCGGCCTGGTTCCGGCCACGCTCATATCCCAAAAAAACGGCGCATACGAAAATTTCGCCGGCGACTTTTTGATTAAATCGGCGGTGTGATGCAACAATGACGTCTTGCCGGATCGCCGGGTGCCGAGAATCCAGACGAATTTGTTATTAGCGTCGAAAATTTTATTGACCATTTGGGTTCGGCCGTAAAAATTTTCTCCCGCCACCCAATTTCTCGTGATATAAGGATTCACGGCAAATTCCTGGCCAGGCTTGAGGTCGTCTTTAAATAATGCTTCTTGAGAAACAATGTGGACGTCGGCTTCGACAATCGTCCGGCGCTTTTGTTGAATGATATGATCGACCAATAGCGAACAGAATCTCTGGATGATAAACGGTTTTCCCCGGCTCAAGTCGATAATTTTTTCGACCGCCGCCGGCTCATATTTATAAATGTTGCCGACCGGCCGGAGAATCAGCGTTGTCGCTGCCTCCCGTTCCAAAGCGGAAAATTTTATCTTTTCAAAAATATTCCACCACGGGCTCAAGTCCGCGTCCTTTTCTTCTTCGATGCGGAAACCGGTTAAAACCGCGCGCAATTGCTTGCCATAATCACGCATAAAAAAGCTGCGGAACTGGAGTTTGGTGTCCAGCTCGTATTGGTTGAATTGATCGAATTCATCCAATTGCAGCACCAGACGGGCTTGTTTGTCGCTTTGCTCGGCGAGCCGGGCAACGGTCGTTCTCAAAATATTGTTGACGCCAACAGAATCATAGTGATCGCTCTGCTCCGGAATAAAGTCCATGGTGAGGCCAAGTTGAAGCAGCTTCGATATTTGTTCTTTGAGCTCATGAACGAGATGGTCATAAAACCTGGCCTCTTCGACGCCTTGCAGATCGATAAAAACCGGATAAAATTCATAGCCCGGATGATTCGCCGCGGCCAGCCGCTGGCCGAGCTGCTTTTGAAAAGAGGTTTTGCCGATTCGCCGCTCGCCGGTGATGATGAAGCTGGAATTGGGCAATCCGGCCATCACCCGCTTGATTTCTTTCTCGCGGCCGAAAAATTCCTGCGGTTCGATGACCGGACGGCCGATGATATAAGGATTATATCCGGCAATCGCGGCTTGTTGGTAGCGTCTTTTTCCGATAACGTGAGCAGCGGCGAAACCCAAAAGCAGCATGCCGGCGACTGAGACTGCCGCCCAAATTTGGTAGAGGCCGACCTCCCAAAATTGTCGCACGTAAAACGCCGACTCCACCGGTTGGCTCTCGTACTCATTTTCATCGCGGGCTTTGACCTGAAAAGTATAATTCATGCCGCGGTCCAATTCGCGATAGACTTGCATGGTGTCGGGAATCCAAACCGACCAGGCTTCATCGCGCGGCAAAATTCTGTAGGAATAGAGCAAATTCGCCGTCGCGGTTTTCGCATCAGCGCCAATGAAGCTAAACGCGGCTTCGGTCTCATTGATTTTAGCGGCAACGGTGCGCGCCAGCCGAATGAGCGGATTTTCTTTGAGATCGATGACCATGGTCATTTCCGCCGGCGACGCTGTCACCTGGCCTTCCGCATCTTTGGCTCGAATTTGAAACGTATAAGTGCCGCTGCGCAGATTTCCGAACGCGGCTGCCGTATCCGGCCGAAACTCGCTCCAGGTGCTAGCCAGGCCCAGCAGCCGGTGCGAGTAAACCAACTGATTCGACGGCGTGCGATCGTCCAGGCCGCGATATCGAAACGTCAGCTCCTGGGTGCGAATCGTATCCGGAAATTGCGCCGTGAAGAGGATTGCCGGCGGCTGAGTGCCGGTAATCACGAAATTTTTAACCGCACTTTCCATCGAAAGAAAGCCGTCCGTATCGACGGCTTTCACTTCAAAAGTATAATTGCCGCGCGGCAGATTGGCATACGCAACGGTGTTTTCCCTGGTTTCTTTCCAGTTTCGTTCCACCGGCAGCAACCTGATTTTGTAGAGGAGATTTTTTTCGGGCGTGAGATTGTCCTCGCCGATGTACTCGAAGGTTGCGGTCACGCGCTGTTCTTCGCCGATGCGAATGGTATCCGGCGGCGCTTTCCGCAAGGCGAGCCTGGGCGATTCCTTATCCAAGCTTTCCATCACGAACGTTTTCACCGCGGTGGTGTCGCTATTGCCGCGAGTATCCGTGGAACGAACTTGCAAGGCGTATAAGCCGCGCTCGAGCGAAGAGAACGCAATTTCTTTTTTGCGCAGAAACGGCGACCAGTTGGCCTCGGCTTCTTTTCCGGCAGAAGCAAAACGGTAGGAATAGCGCAGGTCTTCCGATTGGGCGCCAAAACGTCCATCTTCGGCTTCGAAGGAAAATCGCGCCGCATTATTTTGGTTGATCAAAGAATGATTGAATCGGCGCCATTGCGGCGGTTTGTAATCATATTGCACCAGCCCTTTGGTCGTTCCAAACCAGAGCATGCCATCGCGGTCGCGCATGGCAAAGAGCACGCTGTCGCTGGGAAAGCGGCGCGCCATATCGAATTTGGTGAAACCGCGCTGATCGTATTTGACGACGCCGTTTTTGCGGGTTGCCGCCCACAAATTGCCGTCGAGATCATCGGTGATGGCCGTGATATCGAGGTGGGCAAATTCAGCGCCTTCGCCAAGGGTTTCAAAGTTTTGGCCGCGCAGCAAACGCAAGCCATCCCACGTTCCCAACCAAAACCTTTTTTGCCGATCTTCGTAAAAGGCGCGAACGATAAACGCCGGGCCTGGAAATTTAAAATTTTCAAATTTCTCGCCGTCAAAACGGCAGGCGCCGGCATCGGTGCCAATCCAGAACTCGCCATTGGCGCGCTCGTATAAAGCGAAGATCACATTGCTGGGCAGGCCGTTCGCAGTGTTATATTGTTGGAAACTTCGGCCATCATACTGATTCAGTCCCTTGAAGGTGCCGATCCAAAGATTGCCGCGGCGGTCTTCCAGCACGCTCCTGACGATGTTGTTGGAAAGGCCTTGCTCGCGGCGCATCAAATCGATGGCGCTTCCCTGCTTGCGGATCAGCCCGTTGCGGCCGGTGCCGAGCCAATAATTGCCGTTGGCGCTTTGATGAATCGTATGGATGCCGGCGGCCTGGAGACTATCGGCCTGAAACGCTGCAACGAATCTGCTGCCGTCATAAATATAAGCTCCCTTATCGGTGCCGATCCAAAGATTGCCATCGCGATCCTGAAAAATGGCATGAGTCGCCGCCGCGCCTTCAAAGTTTTCATCAGTCAGTAGCTGAAAAGGGTTGGCGTGATAACAAAAAACCCCTTGATCGGTGCCCAACCATAAGCTGCCATCCTCAGCATCAATGATGGTATTAACCGTGAGATTGGTTTCACCTTCGGGCCAGGCATGTTTCGTTAAAAGCGGCGATTCATAATTCAGATTATATTCATAGAGTCCATCTTCGGCGGCAAACCATACCTCTCCCAATTTATCCTGGAGGACGCTATTGATTCGCCGGCCACGCAAGGCCGCCGGCGAGGCCGCCGGCAGCAAGCGGTTATTCTTGAGCTGCAACGGCCCCGAAACGGTTCCAAGCCAAATTGTTTGATTGGGGCCGGCAGCGGCGGAAAGAATTGAATCGGGCGCCAGCTCGAGCCGTCGAAAAACGCCATTCTCATATTTAATGAGGTCCGTTCGCTCGACAAACCAAAGCGTGCCGGAAGGATTCTCGAAAATCGCCACGATGAGGCCGCTCTTAAAAATTTCTTCAAAGCGCTGCCCATTGTATTTGATGATGCCGCCGGTCGTGCCCACCCAAATGAGATTTTTTGAATCGCGGAAAATGGCGGTGACATTGCTGCGCTCCAGCTCATTGGTTTTGCCCGGCCAGGTAAAACGGGAATTTTTGAAGAGCGCCAAACCTTTCGGCGTGCCGATCCAAAGCTCATTGTTTGGCCCCAGATATAAGCATTGAATGCGGGGATGCGGCAAACCGTTGCCGGTCGAAAACGAGTTGAATTGCTCGCCGTCAAAGCGGATCAGCCCGGCTTCGGCGCCGAACCATAAGATTCCATTGCGCTCCCGGCTCACGGCCAGAATTTTTTCAGAGACGAGTCCATCGTTGGCGCGATAGCTTAACCAACGAATTTGGTTGGCGCTGCCGCCTACCGGCATGCACAGCAAAATGCCAAGCGCAACGGCCGCGATCGGCGTTTGCAAATGGCAAACCCCTCGAAGCATGATTTGAACTCCTTTGGGAAATTTTTTTTTGTTGATTCTCGGCCGTAAAATATTTATGTTTTATTTTATTAAACTACCGCAAAATATAAAAACCTTTCGTCACAATGTCAATAAGAACTTGCGGGCAATGCCTCACTCTAAGCAAGCGAAACTGACCGGTCACTGATGTCAGTAAGATTTGGAAAAGTTTGATAATTTACGCCATGCCAATCTTCAATCGACTGAGAGCGGTTTTTAGAAAAAAGACGGCCGCCGTTGCGTCGGCGGACCGAACCGTATCGTTATCGAAATTTTCCGCTTCTGAAACCATGCGAATGGATTTTCCGCCAGGCCAGGTCGTTTTTGCCGCCGAAGAAAAAGAAGTTGAGCGGGAATCGGAAAAAGAGAAAAAATTTGGACGGATATGGAAGAAGGGAGAGATTGTTGACGACGTGTTTGAAGTATCAGGCCTTTTAGGCCAAGGCGGCATGGGCTTCGTTTTCCGGGTGAACCATCGCGGCTGGAAGACCGAGCTGGCAATCAAATCGCCCCAACCGGAAATTTTGGCTGATGAAAACCTTAAAAACCTTTACCTGAGAGAGGCGCAGAGCTGGGTGGATTTGGGTTTGCATCCACATATCGCCAATTGCTACTATGTCAAAGAGATCGAAGGCATACCTCGCATCATCCTCGAATTTGTAAACGGCGGCAGCTTGCACGAGTGGATCTATGATAAAAAAATTTATAGATGGCAAGAGCTGCTTGGCATCGCCATTCAGGTTGGCATCGGCCTGGCCTATGCCCATGAAAGAGGATTGATTCACCGTGACCTCAAGCCCCCCAACGTGCTCATGACGCTGGAGGGCACGGCAAAACTCACAGATTTTGGCCTGGTCAAACGTTGGGATGATAAAATCGAAAACGCAGTCGCCTCCGCTACACGAATGGTTGATACACAAAGGACGACGGTTCCCGGAATGATTATGGGAACGCCGAAATATATGGCGCCTGAACAATGGCAAGCGGACCGCGCCGTTTCAATTGCAACCGACGTCTATGCTTATGGGATTCTTCTGTTCGAATTGATTTGCGGCCGGATACCTTACGAACTAACGGAAGAACATCGTCAAGCAGGGATGACATACCGCGAGCTGCACTTGCACGCGCCAATCCCGAACCCGCAGCGTTTTCGCAATGATATGCCTGAAGCGCTTGCCGATTTGATCGTGCGCTGCATGGCGAAAGAACCGCGGCATCGCTGCCAAAGCATGGACGAAATCTTGGAGCGATTGGTGGCCATCTATCAAACGCAAATTGGCCAGCCCTGTCCTTATCAAAAAACCGCGGCGGTCAAGCTGAAGGCGGATGGCTTGAACAACCACGGCGTCTCCAATCTTGATTTATCCAATGAGCAAAAGGCGCGCGATGCTTGGAACGAGGCTCTGCAGGCGGATGCGCATCACCTGCAGGCGAATTTTAATTATGGATATTGGCGCTGGCAGCGAGGTGAAATAACCGATGATGATTTCGTGGCGCGTCTGCGCAGTTTGGGGCATAATTATCAGAATGATTTGGATTATTGGCGTTGTTTAGCTTGGATTCATTTGGAGCGCGGCGACTTGGCGGCATTGCAAAAGCTCAAAGCCACACAACCTGCCCAATGGGATCACGGCCTTGAAACGCTGTTGGAAAAGAAGGATCATCCCGTAGGCGAATTTCTGCGCGCCTTCCAAACCCACGCCGGCGGCGTTTATACTGTTTGCTGTTCTCATGATGGCCGCTACGCCGCCTCCGGAAGCGATGAGGGGACGATTATCATTTGGGAAATTCCCGACGGGCAGCAGTTTAAGCTATTGCCGGGGCATACCGGCCGGGTGTCTTCCATTGCCTTTACACCTGACGATCATCATCTCTTGTCGGGAAGTTTTGATAAGACGGTTCGGCTTTGGGATATCGCTGCCGGAAAAGAAGCTAAACGATGGGAGCATACCGCCGGCATCTGCGCCGTTGGTGTTTCACCCGATGGCCAATTGGCGATGGCTGGCTTTGATAAAACGGCCCGATTATGGGAAATCTCCAGCGGCAAAACTCGGACGCAATATCAAGGGCATGCCGGCAAAGTGACGGCGGTTGGTTTTTCTCCGGATGGTGGCCGCGCCCTGTCAGGCGATGCCGGCGGCATGATGAGAATTTGGGATATTGCCAGCGGAAAAACGCTTCGCGCGTGGAACGGGCACAGCGGCGGGGTCAACTCGCTCACTTTTTCCCCGGATGGCCGTTACGTTCTTTCCGGCGGCGAGGATAAAACCCTCCGGCTCTGGGATGCGGCTGAGGGCAAAGAGCGGATGAAATTTGCCGGACATGCGGCCGCGGTCAATGGGGTCTGTTTCGTTGCAGAAAGCGGCGAGGCCACTCACGCGCTGTCGGCGAGCAGCGATTTTAGCCTCAGATTTTGGAGCCTCGCCAGCGGCCAACAAGTGAGAAAATTCGACGGGCACCAGGGCGGCGTTGCCTCGGTGTGCTTCACTTCCCGCGGCCATTACGCCCTTTCAGGAAGTTTGGACAAGAGTGTGAGATTGTGGCGAACCTACTATCCGAAAAAAAATTGGCGCGAAGTCAATCCATATCCTCTCCTCAGCAAAATCAAAGATGTGATTAAACTATCTCAAGAAGGAGAGCGCTCGCAAGCGTTGCTGGCCTCGGCCAAAGAATTAATTGCTGCCGGTTCTTTTCACCAAGCCTATCCCAAATTGCGGGAAACGCAGAAGGTCTCGGGATATGAGCGGAATAAAGAGATTGTGGCGCTGATAAATTTGTGCGGCAAGAAGGCCGCAGCGAAACGCCGGGGACTGAATGACCTCTGGAATGTGGGAACACTCAAGGGGCACGACGCTGCGGTTCAATCCATGAGCATTACCGCGCCAGGTGATTACCTGCTTTCCGGAAGCTGGGATAAAACCCTCAGGTTGTGGAACCTCGCCAACGGATTGGAGGTCAGACGATTTGATGGGCACGAAGCGGCGGTGAATGCCGTTGCTCTTTCGCCGGACGGCGATCACGCGATTTCGGGCGGATGGGATAAAACCATGCGTTTGTGGAAAATTACTACGGCAGCGCCGCCCCAAATATTTTACCGCGCCGCCGAAGTCATCAAAAATGTCGCTTTCTCGCCCGATGGCCGATACGTGCTTGCCAGTTCCGACAAAATGATCGGGCTGTGGGATTTTGCCGGCGGCCAATTGCTCCGGCAATTGGTTGGGCATCAGGGCATCATCAACTGCGCGACTTTTTCGCCGAATGGAAGATATATTCTTTCGGCCGGCGCCGACGCGAGCATTCGATTGTGGAATCCTTTCGATGGCACGGTGCGTTTCCGCTTCGAAGGACATGATGACATCATTACTATTGCCATTTTTTCTCCGGATAGTCGTTATGTGCTTTCAGGCGGCTTGGATAAAAACCTCCGACTGTGGGAAGTATCCACCGGCGGGCTGAAAATGTCTATCGCGCTGCAAAACGGCTCGCCAACTTCCGCCGCTGTTTCTTCGGACAGTCGGTATGCGCTTGTCGGCAGCGATGATCATAGCCTGAGTTTATTTGATCTCCAAACAGGCAAGGAAATCCGGCGCTGGGAAGGGCACACCGATAGTATTTCGTGCGTCCTTTTCTCTCCGGATGATTCTTATGCGCTATCCGGAAGCTTGGATGGCGCCATAAAATTTTGGCAATTGGACTGGGACTGGAATTTGTAATGCTTCAATGACCGGTCGCTTAAATCGTTCGATTCGCACGGATTCTCAATTTTTAGCGACCGGTCATTAAGCTTACCCCTATGAGTGAGGCATTACGGAAATTTCAAGGTGCAAGCTTATGAAAGTGCTGGTGACAGGCGGATGCGGGTTTTTAGGGTTTCATGTCTGCGCGCATTACAAAGATCAGGGCGCCGAAGTCCTCGCCTATGACAATCTCACCAAACACGAGTTGGCGAGGAACGCCTATATGAAACCCGCGGCCAGGGATTACAATCGGCGCCGGCTTGAGGAAAAAGGCGCGCGCGTGGTTGTCGAAGACATTCGCGATCAAGCCGCGTTGGAGCATTATGCCAAAGGCTGCGATTATATTTGCCACACCGCCGCCCAGCCGGCGATGACCATTTCCTGCGAAAACCCCGAGCTCGATTTCTCGACGAATGTTCAGGGCACTTTTAACGTTTTGGGGGCCGCCAGAAAATTTCAAATTCCGATTGCGATTTGCTCGAGCATTCACACCTTTGGCCCCGACAAAATCAATACAGAGCTGAAAGAGGAGAAAACCAGATACGTTCGGAAGCCGATGGCGATCACTGAAGAAGAACCCCTCCTGCAAGGGACCGTGACGCCTCTTCATGCTTCCAAGCGCAGCAGCGAAATTTATTTGAAATGTTTCATTGATACCTATGGCCTGAAGGCGGCTTGTTTTCGATTGACGGGAATTTACGGCCCGAATCAATTTGGCGGCGAAGATCACGGATGGGTCGCTAATTTTGTTATTCGCGCCGTTCTGGGTCTGCCGATTACGATTTTTGGATCGGGAAAGCAGGTTCGCGACATCTTGTATGCCGCGGACGCGGCGAGGGCTTTTGATTTTTTCTATCGTTCGCTCCGCCCCGGCATTTATAATTTAGGCGGTGGTTCTCAGAGCATGATCTCGCTTTTGGAATGCCTGGCGCTCATCGAAGAGCTTTTGGGCAGAAAATCCGAAGTGGTTTTTGCGGACAGCCGTTTTGGTGATTTGAAATATTTTGTAACCGATTATACCAAGTTTCAACGCGCCTGCTCCTGGCAGCCTCGTGTCCTGCCGAAAGAAGGAATCGCGCGTTTAATTCAATGGGTCAAACAGAACCCGGAATTGTTTTCGGTCGAGGCATAATGGAAATGAAAGCGCTTATTCTTGCCGGTGGTTGTGGCAAGAGGATTGGTGAATTCAATATTCCCAGGCATAAGTGTTTATTGGAAGTCAATGGCAAGCGCGTGATGGATTTCAGCCTCGAAGCGGCGGCGCGGCTTGGCGTGCAGGAAATTGTCATGGTGATCGGATATTTGGCGGAAACCATCATTCGTGCCTACGGCGGCTGTTATAAAGGCATACCGGTGGTTTACGCCGTTCAACAGGAACAACAAGGCCTGGTTCATGCGATGGCGTGCGGCCGGCAGGCCTTGAATCATTCCGATTTTTGCCTGTTTTTGGGCGATGAAGTCCTCATAGCGGCGGATCATCGCGCTATGGTGCAGACTTTTTTCCGGGAAGAAGCCTTCGCCGTCTGCGGCATGGTTCCAACCGAAAATCTCGATTGGGTCCGCAAGAATTATTCGATCCGATTCGACCCAGCCACGCGGCGAATATCGCAGCTCGTGGAAAAACCCGCCAACCCGTTTAATGCTTTTATCGGCACCGGCAACTGTGTTTTTAAGAACGAAGTGTTTGCCTATATCGACGCCATGCCCGTCGATGCGAGAACCGGCAACAAAGAATTAGCAGCGCTGATTCAGTGCGCCATCGACGATGGGGGAAAAATTTTTTGCCACAGCTTTTCTGCAGCCACTTACGTTAACGTCAACACGCCGGAAGATTTTATCCTTGCTCGGCAAATGATCGGTAAGAGGCCGGATGAGTCATGAAACTCAAAATACGATGATCGTTATATCGGCTTATAACGAAGAAGATAATATCGCGCCGGTCGTGCAAGGCGTGAAACCGTTTGGCAGCGTGATCGTCGTCGATGACGGTTCTCGCGATCGCACCGCCGCGCGCGCTGAAGCAGCCGGGGCGACGGTTGTCCGGCACGCTCGCAATACGCACATCAAACAAGCTTATGTGGATGGGTTTCGGCAGGCCCTCCGCATGAATGCAAAGTGGATCATTCAGATGGATGCCGGGTTGAGCCATCGGCCGGAAGATATCCCCGCCATTTTAAGCGGCTTGCACGAGGCGGATTTGGTTATCGGTTCCCGCTTTATCGCGCCTGGCCGTCTGGTCAACCAAACGCTGCGCCGCCGCCTATTGAGCTGCGCCGGCTCATTTTTGATTCGAAGCGCCACGGGATTGAACGTGCGCGATCAAACCAGCGGTTTTCGCGGTTATCGCGCCGAGCTTTTGCGTCTTTTAGATCGACAAGGCGTGCTGGATCGATTAAAAGCCCGAGCCTTTGCTTTTATTTTTGAGTTGGCGGCAGAAATTTATAAACGCGGTTATAAAATAAAAGAAGTTCCGATCGTTTATACGGCAACCGGAAGCAGCTTAAACGCCAGGGTCATTCTCGAAGCCCTGCAGGTGGTGGGGCGCTTATGCGACGAAAGAATCGCGGCCCGGCGGTCAAAACCAAAATAATCGTAAACGCCGTGATGACATAGCCCGTCCAATCCTCAATCGTTCTGTCGTGACGCAATTCGATGGCGATGTCGCCGGAGCTGTCGGGCTCGATCAGCAAGAAGTGGACAGGATCAGGCGTAATCCTCAGCCGCTTGCCATTAGCAAAAGCTTTCCAGCCGTGATGATAGCTCGTCTTCACCAAAATGCCTTCGTCTTTCCGCACTTTTCCTGTAATCAACAGTTGTTCGGAATTTTTTAGTTCATAACGCAAAGTATCTCCCTGGTGACGTTTGATGGTTTCCACATAAAGCCGAAGCCGGCTGGTGTCATCGAGCACATGTTTGATCGGCGGAAGCTGGCTCAATTGCCGAAGGTCGACAACTTGTGCCAGCGCCGCGTTGTGCAGCGGAACCTCGAAGATCTTGTCGCCGGCTTCCGAATATCGCAACGCCAGCATGCTTTCGTACTTCGCCGGGTGGGCGTAATCTTTATAAGGGACGATTGATTCCGGATAGTTGACCACAAGATAACGAACATTCAGCGCCCGCGCCCAAAGCACGTCAGCATTCGCGTCATTTCCTGCGGTGATCAAGTACGTGACGTGATCCCACCAAGGGTTGGCGCTCGCCCAATCTGCGCCGCCGCGGATTTGAAAGACGTTAACGAAGAAGTTCATCCAAAAGGCATGATTGCCGGTGGCAAAAACTCGCGCCTCGCCGGCTCGCCCCTCGAGCCATTTGGCAACCTGGTATTCCGTGGTGTCGCTTAAATCCTTTCGGCCTGATGACAACGACCAACTATTGCGCAGGAACGAGCGGGCAAGCCACGTCAATGCCATTAGAAAAATGATGAGAACGAGGCCTTGTCTGGAAATCGATAGCAGGGTCCTGTTTGGCGCCAGGCAACGCTTTCTCATCGCCTCGGCAGCCAATCCAATCAGCATGGCCACCATCATATCCATCTCGGGAATGTATCGTTCTGCGAATAACACGATCGTCACCTCAAGCCAATATCGCCCAACCAAAAGGGCGACAAAAAATGCCGTCGCGCCGGCGGCAATGATCACCGGCTGTGCATGCGGTTTAAATCGCAAGATTAAGAGCGATGCCGCAGCAATTGGCAAACCCGGCAAAACCAGCAAATAAATATTTCGCGCAAACCCGCTTCCGCCGGCAAACTGCAGCGCGCCTTTGATGAAGGGCAGCGTATACCAAAATGCGATCAATCCTGCGCTTATGGCCCAACAGCTAAAAGCGCGCAACAATTTTTGTGTGGCGTTGCCCAGCGGCAGCTCTGAAGCCAGGATGATAAACAAAATCACCAGACAGCCTTGCAGCGCGGTCATGCTCGTCAGCGCCATGGCAACCAGGCTCATGACCGCCAAAGCAAATGAAATGATCGCCGGCTTCTTCAGCATCCGCATAAAAGCCAGCGCAGCTAAAGGCGCCAGCGCCAACGCCATCACGTGCGGACCCTCACCATAAATCGTCAGGGCAATAAATGTCTTGGGCGCGAAACTAACATTGTAGGCGACCGCATATTCTTGCCGAAAAAGATAGGCAACCGAAGGAAGAATGCTATAGGCCGCCGCGCCAACAAAAGCCGCGAAATCTCTTTTGGTCGTGTAGCGGATAAAAAAATAAAGGCTAACCGGCGCCAGCGAATAACATACACCGGCCAAGCCGCGATACCCAACCGAAATGGGAAGATCGAACCAGACATGAAGCAGGCTGAGCAAACCCGGAAACAACGGCATGTAGATTCTGCCGAACGGAAATCCGGTGTACCATTGAAAATTCCAGGTCAGATGCGGAAAATTCTCCACGATAAATTTGGCGTAGGTCATATAAGCGCATTCAATGGCGCCGAGATATTGCGTATACGGATCGCGGAAAAGAGGATAGATGATGAACAGATTCGCCGCGAAGATGGCCAGCGCCGCTCCGAACGCTCCCAGGTTTGTGATGATGCCTTTAAGCATATTTCTTTAAATCAGCCCAATTCGCTTAAAAGTCTCCGTAATTCTGCCGGACTTGAACGTTCGATGCCAGCCGCTCTCGCGGTTTTCGAGCAGGCCTTTCAATGAGGCATAAGCCTGAAACGGCACCAATAAGTGGGTGAGAATGATTTGGTAGAAAACACCGCTGGGATAACGCCTGGCATCGTCTTCGAGAAACAGGCCGGCCAGGCTCATCATCGGCAGCGCCAGGGCGTTACAGATCAGCAGCAACCACCCCATCAACGCCGCCTCGCCGGGAAGAGATTGTCGAGAAAACAACATCGCCGCGAGCCAGGCCGTCGTGCCAAGCAAGTAAAAACTATCCTTGAGATAATAAGCGGCATAATAAAGAAATTCCAGCTTCTCACGAAAAGTTACTTTTGGAGATTTGACGATGGTGACAAAAAATCGCTTGACGTTGAAGGTGTGCCCTTCCGCCCAACGGATTCGTTGCCGAATAAGCTGGCGTATGGTTGAAATACATTCACCGGGCGCTTTGAGCCGCGGCTCAAAGAGAACTTTGTAGCCGCGTGAATATAAGCGCAGGGTCAGCTCCCAATCTTCCGTGATACTCGTTCCCCAACCGAGCTGGCGCAGCACGTCGGCGCGGATCATGAAAACGCTGCCGGCAATCGCCTTCAGGCTGCCGAATTGTTCCTGCGCCTGGCGCTCGACGAAATAGCTGCCGCTAAATTCACAACGAATCGCGCGGCTAATCCAGTTTTCTCTGGCATTGATGATGTGCCATTGATAGCCTTGCACGGCGGCAATCTCAACCGTAGAAGTTGGATTGGTTTGGTTTTCTGTCGTTACAAAAGGCGAAAGAATTTGCAGGAACTGCTGAATCAGATTGGGTGGAGGAACGAAATCGGCATCCAAAACCAGAACCCATTCAGTTTGAGGCGCCATGACGCGAGTGGCTTCCGCTAAAGCGCCGCCTTTAAAACCTTGCCGATTCGTCCGGTGATGCACTTTGATTTTGGGATGATTCGCCCATCGCTGCAACGCGGCGACGGTGCGATCGTTGGAATCATCGGCGACGATCACTTCATAATTTTCGTAATTCATCGCGGCGCAAGCCTGCAACAAGCGATTGACGACCCGCTCCTCATTATAAAGCGGCAGATGAACGGATACGAATGGCTTCCATTGCAGCGGGGGGTTATTTGAGCAACTCACGGCAGCATCATGATGATCGATGAGAACGATAAAAATGCTGCCATAATATTTCGCCGCATATAATAAAAAAAACAGGCTGAAAATGAAGCCGATGGCGGCGATGGGATGGCGAGGCAGGAGATTTGCAATGACAACAATGCCCTGCCGAAACACTAAAATGATCAAGCACGATAATCCTGCTACGACCATAAGGACATGTCGCCGTGATAATCCGTCCCGGCGCTTATTCACACTTGCACATCCTCTTTCCTGAAAGTTCAGCGTGTCGCACAAATTAGTTTCTTTGCGGTGCGATTCATTGATCCTGTTTTCGTAAACTATCCAAAAGTCTTTGATTCTCTTCGAGCGTACCCACGCTGATCCGCAAACAATTTTCCAGCCCCGGATAACCGCTGACGTCGCGCACAAGGATGCCATCCTGCAACAAGTGTTGAAATAGTGCGGCGCTGTTTTGAACGCGAACGAGAAAGAAATTTGCGAAGGAAAAATCGTCCGGATTCAATCGACAGGTCACGACTTCAGCGCCGAGCATTTTTCCCGTCAAGCCGTAAAGCGTAAAAGTCGGCTCCGGAATGATGAGTCGATCTTGCGGCGCCAGCGTGACCATCAATAAAGCCTGAATCAGCGAATTGGAGCCGTTGCCAATCACGACATTCTCGGCCGGCAGTTGCACAAACTGCGCTATTTTTGCGGCCAAACTTTCCATTTGAAAATCGGGATAACGCGTCCAATCGAGATTTTTGAGGCGTTACCAAAATTTCAAATCCGATCTGCCATTTCTCGCGGCTCCGCCCAATGTGGTGCGGTTCGGCGCGAAAAACTTTGTCGGAATAAAACAGGCGAATGGGCGTTGACATGCCGGCGAAGCAGCTGGCGGCAATGCGCGCAATTTGCGCTGTAAAATCCGCGCGCAGAATCGTTGTAAATTTCCATGGTCAAAAATTCTGCATTGACTCAAACGGCTCGCAACTGGCCTTGATCAAACGCCGCACACAATGAAGCGATATCGCCAATCGCTTCGCCGAGCCGGGCGGGAACGATTTCACAAACTTCTGCGGTTTGCGGCAAGGCTTCTTGATAAAAGACGCGCTGCGCTGGAACCAACAAGGCCTCGCCGAGGCGCATGCCGATTCCACCCAAAATCAGGCGTTCGGGATTCAGCGTGTCGGCGAGAATCGCCAGCCCGCGTCCGAGGTAAAATCCGGCGCGTTCAAAAACGGCGCGTGCTTCGTTGGAGTCGTTCTCATAAGCGTTATAAACTTCGATGACGGTCGTGGACTCATTCCAAATTTCCGGATACATGAGATGCGCCAACTTTGCGATGCCGCTGCCGCTGCCAAAGCCTTCGAGTGAGCCGGCTTTTCCATAACACAGCGGACCATTTTCCGCGATGCGAATATGGCCGATTTCGCCGGCACAATCATTCGTGCCGCGATAAAGCTGGCCGTTGAGAATCAATCCCGCGCCGAAGCCCGTGCCCATCGTAATGAAGATGATATTCCGGAAATTTTTTCCCGCGCCGAAATAGAACTCGGCTAACGCTCCGGCATTGCCATCATGCTCAACGTAAACCGGCAAAGCGAATCGTTCGGCGAGCAAATCTTTCAGCGGAATATTCGTCCAACCGGGAAGATTGGGCGGTGATTTAATGACGCCCTTCACCACCTCCAACGGCCCGCCAATGGAAATGCTGAGGGCAATCACATTGCTCCGCGCCGATCGGCGCGCCTCTTCGGCGTGAGCGACGAGCTCGTCAAAGACGGCTTCAAAACCGCGTTCGGGATGGGTGAGAAATTGTTGGCGCCAAAAAATCTCGCCGCGCGGCGAGCCTAACACCACCGCGGTTTTCGTGCCGCCGATATCGAGACCGAGAATGATTTTTTCAGCAGCATTCATTCTTAATATAGCGCGCGGACGCGAATCGTCGCCGCAATCTTTTTGAGATCTTCCAAAATTTCACGCCGCGGCTGTTGATTGACGTCGGCGACCACGTAACCGATGTCGTCGAGGGTGCGCAGATATTGTCCTTCGATGTTGATGCCATGTTGTGAGAAAACGTTGTTGAACTCGGCGATGACGCCCGGCACGTTTTCGTGAATGTGCAAAATACGATGCTGATCTTTCAAGAGCGGCAGTTGCACTTCCGGAAAATTGACGCTGCCGTAAGTGCCGCCGTTATTCATATAGGTGATGAGTTTTTCCGAGGTCTTGCGCGCTATGTCTTCCTGCGACTCCAGCGTGCTGCCGCCGACGTGCGGCGTTAAAATCACATTCGGCAAGCCTTGCAACACCGACTCGTAAGGGTGATCGTTGCCGGCAGGCTCGCTCGGAAAAACATCGATGGCGGCGCCGGCGAGATGTTGGCGGACCAAAGCCTCGCGCAAATCTTCCAGATTGACGACGCGGCCGCGGCTGGCATTCAACAAATGGCCGCCCTTTTTCATCATCGCCAGCTCCGGCGCGGCAATCATGTTGATGGTGGTTTTGTCCTCGGGAACGTGCAAGGTCACAATGTCGGCGCGCTGCAGCAAGCCTGGGAGTGTATGAACCGGGCGGGCTTTTCCGATCGGCAATTTTTCGGCGAGGTCATAATAAATGACGTCCATGCCGAGGGCTTCAGCAAGAATCGACACTTGCGAGCCGATATGGCCGTAACCGACGATGCCCAATGTTTTGCCGCGAGCTTCGTAGCAGCCCTCGGAGTTTTTGTCCCATTTTTTTTGGTGCAATTTCTGGCTCTTTTCAAAGACGCGGCGCAGCAACATAATCATCTCGCCGATAACCAGTTCGGCGACGCTGCGCGTGTTGCTGTATGGCGCATTGAACACCGGCACGCCGCGACGACGCGCCAGCGCCAAATTCACTTGATCGGTGCCGATGCAATAACAGCCGACGGCCCACAATCGCCGCGCGTTGAGCAAGACGCGTTCGGTCACGCGCGTCTTCGAGCGAATGCCCAACAAATGCACGGTTTCGATTTTTTGCGACAACTCTTCTTCGTTGAGGCTTGCCGGCAGCGTTTCGACTTGAAAGGATTCGGCGTGAAAACGCGCCGCCGCTTCGGGATGAATATTTTCCAGAAGCAGAACGCGAATTTTATTTTTCGGATAAGAAGTTTTCGGCATGCTTTTCAGCAGCGAGCGCCATCGACGCACCGGTTCCATAATCAACAGGCTAAATAAAGTTTATTCGTTAAAAAGCTTTTTTTAAATAATTCTTTGCTGTCGAAGTTGAGTGATTTCGTCTTCATTTATTTTTAATAACTCCCGCAATACCTCACTCGTATGTTGTCCCAGCAACGGGGGCGGCGATTGAATTCGCGCCGGCGTGGCGGAAAATTTGGGAACCGGGCCGAGAAATTTTAAAGCCTCCCCGCCGGGATGCATGACTTCGACGATCATTTCTCGCGCCGCGATTTGCGGCTCGGCCAGCGCCTGGCCGACGGTGTTGATTGGCCCGGCCGGAATTCCGGCGGCGGCGAGCTGCTCGATCCATTCAGCGGTCGTGTGTTGAAAAAAAACTTTTTGTAAAATTTCCACAATGCGGCCGCGGTTTTCGATGCGGCCGCCATTCGTCTGAAAGCGCGCGTCGCGCGCCAGTTCCGGCAAAGCGAGCTGCTCGCACAAACGCTGAAATTGGCCATCGTTTCCCACGCCCAGCGCCAGATAACCGTCCGCCGTGGCGAAGGTTTGATAGGGCACAATGTTCGGATGGGAATTGCCGTATCGTTTCGGCGGCTCGCCGGTAACAAGATAATTCATCGCCACATTGGCGAGCCAGGAGATTTGCGCATCGAACAACGCAATATCGATGAACTGGCCCTCGCCGGTGCGCTCGCGATGAAACAACGCCGCGAGAATGGCGTTGTGCGCGTACAAACCGGTGACGATATCTGCAACGGCGACGCCGGTTTTGCAAGGTTCGCCGTTGGGCTCGCCCGTAATGCTCATCAGGCCGCCCTGCGCTTGAATGATGAAATCATAACCCGGCCGCGCCGCCAACGGCCCGGTTTGCCCGTAGCCGGTGATCGCGCAAAAAATCATCCGTGGATTTGCCTCGCGTAAAGCCGAATAGCCGAGCCCCCATTTCGCCATCGCGCCGGTTTTGAAATTTTCCACTAACACCTCGCAATGCGCGGCCAGTTGCCGAACGAGCGCGCGTCCGGCTTCGGCTTGCAAATTAATGGTGACGCTTTTTTTATTGCGATTGCAAGAGAGATAATACGCCGATTCGCCATGAAACCAGGGCGGCCCCCATTGCCGCGTGTCATCGCCTTTGCCGGGCTGCTCGATTTTGATGACTTCCGCGCCGAGATCGCCGAGCAATTGCGTGCAAAACGGCCCGGCCAAAACGCGGGAAAGATCGAGAACGCGGACGCCGTCGAGGCAGGCGGAATTTTTGTCTGGCATCGGAAAGATCTATTTTAAGTTGCAAGCATTTGCCGGCAATTTTTCAAGCCGCTCCCGTCAAACTAAAATCCGTATTTCTTTCTCTTCCTCCACAACGTCGCCGGATCGATGCCGAGGATTTGCGCCGCTTCGTCATAATCTCTGGCATGCTGCAGAACCCGCTTGATGTGCAGTTTTTCAACTTCTTCGAGCGAAAGCGCATGCGCGGGTTTTTCCGCTGCCAGACGCACTTCTTCCGGCAAATGCGCCGGCGCCATAACGCCGTCTTTCGCCAGAATAGCGGCGCGTTCCATCACATTCTCCAGCTCGCGGACATTGCCGCTCCAGCGATACGCCCGCAGCGTTTTCATCGTTTCCGGAGAAATTTCCATTGTCGAATCTTTGACAAATTTTTTGAGAAAATATTGAATCAACAATGGAATGTCTTCCGGGCGCTCGCGCAACGGCAACAGCTTGAGGCGCAGCGCATTGAGCCGATAAAACAAATCTTCACGAAAACTTCCTTCTTTCAGAGCTTCGTCCAAATTTTTGTTGGTGGCCGCGATGATGCGCACGTCCACTTTTCGCGTCACGCTCTCCCCCACTCTTTCAAATTCTTTGCTTTGAATCACACGCAGCAGCTTGGCCTGAATGCTCGGCGAAATTTCGGCAATCTCATCGAGAAAAATCGTGCCGCCGTCGGCCAGCTCGAATCGGCCCTGCCGATCCTTCAGCGCGCCGGTGAAACCGCCTTTAACATGGCCGAACAGCTCGCTCTCCAATAAATTTTCCGGCAGCGCCGCGCAATTGACTTTGACCAACGCTTTTTGGGCGCGGGGGCTGCGTTGATGAATCAACTGCGCCACCAGTTCCTTTCCGGTGCCGCTTTCTCCCTCGAGGAGGACGCTCATGTTGCTCTCCGCCATTTTCG
>Ga0247727_10004075_pt1 | contig 31422 bp, 20 predicted proteins | sample WisWelCaveWW1625_FD_202498 | JGI IMG/M metagenome (GOLD analysis project Ga0247727, IMG submission 202498) | Biofilm microbial communities from Wishing Well Cave, Virginia, United States - WW16-25 | ecosystem: Environmental > Aquatic > Deep subsurface > Groundwater > Cave microbial mat | place... | reverse complement strand
ATACGCGACCACTTCCTGGCGGATCTTTCCGCCCACTCGGATCGAGCGCACAAGGCTCCAGTAGGTCTGCCGCTTGCCGCGCTCGCGTCGAATGTGTTGCCGAAGGTACATCGTCCCCTCCGGCATTCGTTATCGGTGACTTTGCAATCACTCTCAACGGGGTAAGTTTCCACTACATCGCGTTTTCAACCCCGAAACGGATGGCTCTCCTGGGAAGCGCCCTTCCAAAAACCTCCAAAATCGACCAGATTTCAGTCAAACCCTTCAACTTCGGCTAACGCACGCCTTCGACCGAGACTCGCGGAAACTTCAGAAGACGACGGAGTAGACCTGTGGCGCGCACCGGAAGCTCCCTGGGCAACGTTTGACTTGGTCGTTGACGTCGGCCATGGTGCCAGAACCGGCGCGCAACTTCTTCATTTCAGAGGGAGTGCGAAGCTCCGTCAGCGCTTCACCGTTGGTGCAGATTTCCCATTCCGCTCGCCCACAAGAATGTCAGGAGAGCCGATTTTTAATCCGACTTCGTCAACGTTGCAGAGCACGCTCGAGAGACAGGCCAGGATCCATGACATTGAGCACTCCCGCAAGGTAAGGAACGCGACCCATACGAACCGGTCCGTGGGAAGCTCCGGGTGGTCAGGGCGCGGGAGCGATTACGGCGTTTTGCGGAGGCCGTCTGGGGTCGGTCGCATTCGGGACCTCGCCAAGCGAATCGCTCGGATGAGGTGCGAATCCGAGCCGGGCGGAAGGGTGGCGACCGGGGGAAGCATGGGCAGAGGTCTGAAGCGTCGAGGCTCTGTTTGCCGGGTTCCAGTGGGTGGAGGAGACGCAGTGTCTGGAATCCAGACATGGAACGAGGGGGCACGGGCAGCTCTCGTGCACTGCCGCACGATTTGTGAGCTTTTGAACGCTTGGTGCTCGGGTCCATCGAACCTTACCCATTCGGATTGCTGCGTTTTTTGCCAGAGGTCTCGCGCCTTCCGCGATCGCGCGGCGAGCTTGATCGTTCGACGCGAGGATTCTGTCGGCAAACCACGTGGACTCGGTGGCGACTTGCCTTGGTCGCCTGGTATTTCAGAGTGGGGCATAAAGGCAGAGCCGGGGAGCGGCAACGCTCCCCGGCTCGTTTATTGGGCGCTCGCGACCGGTTCCGAATCGGTGTGAAATCGAGTCCGAGTGGCGATCAGCGGTTCGAGTGCTCGATGAACAGCCCGGCCAGGGGGCGCGGGCTGCAATCGGGGCGCAGGATCCCCATCCTTGCCGGACTCTTCTCTGTGTCGACGAGGTCGCTCCAGATCCAGCGGTCGACGCCGAGCGCAGCTCGTTCCTCGATCAGCTTTCGAAGGGCGAACTTTGCCGCTTCGTCGCCAAGTGGCGGCGGCGGGCTCCGCAGGCTGACCGACAGGAATCCGCCCGCGCGTGCCCCGTAGTAGAGCCACAATCCTGCGGCGTCGCCGCCGGACTGCGAGCCATCCGCGGTGGCCTTCCACAGACTCAGGTATCGGCCATGGACTCCGGATCGGCGCGGCCGGCCGGTGCGGCGCTCGAGCGGAAAGAATTCACTCTCGACCCCGAGGTCGACTTTCTGGGAATCGATCATCAGGCTCGCGACGCGCTTCGAAGTCGGCGGGCAGGCGACGAGGAGCTCTTCCTGTAATTGCAGCGCAGCGGTCCTCGAGGCGTCCAATCGGTAGGTACCGGGCTCCGCTACAAAGGTCGCGGTCCGCAGGAATGGAACGCCGCCAAGATGCACGCACAGGCCTCCCTGGTCGATGAATGCGACCAGCGGCTCGATGCAGGTCCGTGCCACCACCTCTCCATGCGGCAGGAGGATCGTGGAGAAGCGCTCATGGAGATCCGCGGATCGCCACTCTTCGGGGACGAAAGTATGGGCATCGAATCCCTGGCTCTCGAGCAGGCAAAGCGCGCGCTGCGAGTCGATGCCACCCTCGATCGGGAGCTCCGGGTCGAGGTAGACGCCGACTTGTCCCTGGCGCACCCGGTTCTGTCCCCAGCTCCTGCGGATCGCGGAGCCGAGCGCCGCCTGGATCCTCGGATCGTCGTACGGAGAAGATGTCGTGCCGGCGCCCGCCACCACCCACAACGGCTTCCAGTCGTCGCCGTGCTCGGACAGGACCTCGCGTAGATCGCGCAATGCAAGTCGCAGGCACTTGCCGGTGAGTTCGCCGTTCAAGGCGCTGATCTCTGCGATCACCACGTCGAATGCTGCGGATGCTCGCGCAGTCTCGACCTGCCGCAACGCCTCGCGGTTCCGATGGTCAAGGGCGCCCAGACACAGGACGACGTCGGGACGCAGCTCGTGCACCTCCCGCTCGATTCCAAGGAGCATTCGAGCGTAGACGAAGGGTTGGATGCCCAGCGTCTCGAACCCTGGAAGGATCTCGAGGTACCGGAGCGCAGGGCCGAGGCGTCTCAGCAAGTCCCGGATTCCCGCGATCCATGCCTCCGGCGCGGGAGTCGCCGGCGAACTCAAGCCGAGCGCCACCATCGGCTCGATTCCGTGCTCGACGAGCTCTTTCACCGCGGTCTCGACGCTCCGGAGGAGAGCTCCACCGGGCTTCTCGATCTCGTCGAGCGCAACGAGGAGGCGCATCACCGACACGCCGATCGCCGCCGCCGCCGCGATGCGCGCCTTCATCTCCTCCATCGGCAGGTGGATCAGCTCGGAATCGGCGACCGCCAGCGGCGCCTGCGCCGGGACCCGGGTGGTGCGCTCGAGCTTGATCGAAGCGATCTCGAAGGAGCCGTCGGCACACAGCTCGATGTCGGCATCGTCGAGCGCATTGCCCAGGAACACAGAGGGCAGCGGCCACTCGACTTCGACGAAGCGATCGGACGGAAGACTCGAGGGCTCGGTCATCGCCGGCTGCATCGCTCCGAGCTCGCCGCCGTTGATCGATCTCAATGAAAAAGAGGCCGAGCCCGCGCGGGCGCGCGCCTGAACGCGAACGACCAGTCCCAGCTCCTCGCAATGCGCGAATGCATCGGTCACGTCGAACCGCACGCGTGCCTTGCCTTCGTCTGCCACATCCACGGTCAGCAAGGGTCGGCCGTCGTCCGAGCGCGCGAAGGACACGGTCTCGCCCTCGTGCACGGCCGGGACCAGGGCCGATCCTTCAAACCAGGGACGGTACTCGCAGGTGCGTCGGCCCGCCCAGGGTCGCATGCGCCAGTGTCGGGAGGGCGCGATCAGTCCATGAGTCGCCACCGGCTCGCCGGGAGGATCGCGCCGCCGAAACCGCGCGCTCCATTCCCGCGTCAGCTCGACGTAGGTTCTGCCGGTCTCGAGCGTCTCCTCGATCCCGGTCCCGGCCTGATGCTCGTTCCAGGATTCGATGATCGCGAGCCGGGCTTTCTCGCATGCGAGCACTTCCTGCCACGAACGTACGTAGAAGGCGCCCTCCTCCCGCCGCCTCACCGGCGTGGTCCTCCCCGGGGTGTGCGTGTCGTCGTATCCGGGGCCCAGAGTGGCGACGAGGCCGGTCTGCGCTCCACGCAAAGGCGCGGTCCAGTCAAACCTTGGAAAGCCGGTCTCCGATGTCCAGGTCGCGTCGAGAACGATGAACGGCTCGACCTTCATTCTTGACTTGCAGGCGGCGGCGACCCGCTGCCACAGGTCGTCCCCGAAACGGTCGACGGCGTTCTTGTGGTGAACGACGATCAGGGGGCGGCCATCGACACGCGCAACCGTCGCATCCGGAATCGCTGCGAAGAAGTCATCGATCGTGGCGAGCAGGAGCTCGAAGCTCGAATCCAGCGTGAGATCGATGGGAACGACCCTTCCCGAGTCCCGGGAAGCAAAGGTTGCCAGTTGCACGAGGTCGAGCAGCAGGCCCGCGCGCACGCTCGGATTCTCGGCGCCGGCCGCCTTGCGAACGGCGAGATCGAGAGCCTGAAGGAACGCCCCGGTCTTCGCCTCGGAGGCGGGAGCACCGACGGCGAACAGGGCGATGTCGATCCCGGCCTCGCCCATCTGCTCGAGCTCGCCCATGATCCATGAAGGCGACCGGGGGTCGACTTTCCAGGGGTCGAGGAAATGGTGGGTGAAGCGGTCGCTGCTCCCGGGATCGAGCCATTCTCCCGAGGAGCGATCCCATCCGTAGAACGTGACCGCCACCTGCCGATCGGGTGTGCGATGCTCCTCCAGCACCCATGGCGTGCACAACAGAATCCATGCCGTGCAGGAGATCGAGCCGTGCGTCACCATTCCCGGGGGCTGATTGCTGCGAGCCGGCGAACGACAGCGGTTGAGTGATCGATGGGACAACAGTCTCTCGTCCAGGCAGATTGGATTCCTATGCTGTCCGCGTCGGGCCTCTTCAAGCGCAGCGGATCTCGTGCGCTCGTCCTCTCCACGGAAACCAGCACAAGAACCGAGAACCTTGTTCGCATCCTACCTCTACTACCAGGGAATCAACGTCGTCCTCGCTCTCGTCTCCCTCCTGTTTCTGCGCTGGACGCGGCGGCTGACCTGGGTGCGGCCCGACGGATTCCTGTGCACTCCGTTTCGTTGCTACTTGTGGGTTCGCTGTCCGGTCTATGTCGTGTTCATGTCGGTGTTCACCCTGGTCTTCTTCCTCGTCTCACAAGATCTGGCGCGGCCGATCAGTTCCGCCATGGGGCGGCAGGAGCCGTGGGTGCGATTCCTCGGCATGGGCGTGTCGTTCTATGCGGGCGTATTCCTTCTCCCCTTGATCGGCTTGATCCTCTCGCTCAGGACCGGAAACGGACCGCTGCTGAATCGCAGGGCTGCAGCGATCGATCGCTGCGCAGCCGGTCTGTGGCTCCTCGCATCCTTCGGGCTGGGTTACGAGTGCATGTGGCGCGGACCGGGCTCTATCCGTGTCGAAGAGACGAAGGTGGCGCTCGCCGACTGGCCCGAGTCCCTGCCGCCGATGCGGGTCGTGGTCCTCGCCGACCTTCAGACCGCGCTCCTCACGGGGCGTGAGAGAGCGGTGTCCGGAATCGTCGAGTCACTCAAGCCCGACCTGATCGTCATTCCCGGGGATCTGGTGGCGCAGAGTCTGGAGCCCAGGTATCCGATCGAGAGCGCTCGCCACGTGCTCGGGAGCATCACTGCGCCGCTGGGAGTGTACGCGGTCAACGGAGACGTCGATGCCGCAGTCCCCGGCGAGCTGTGGACGGTGCTGCGCGGTACCGATGCCATTCTGCTCGACAACGGCGCCGAGCTTCTGCACGCCGGGTTCCCGATCGAGCTTGCGGGATTCGATCCGCACCGGGGAGAGAGCTTTCGAGCACTGCTGTCCGCGCCGCCGCTCTCGAGCCTGCGCATCGCCCTGGTCCACCGACCCGATCATGCGAGGCAGATCGCGGACGCAGGATTCGACCTGGTGATCGCCGGCCACACCCATGGAGGCCAGGTGGTCATCCCCGGCCTGGGACCGCCGTACGTCAACTCCAGCGTCTCGCGCAAGATCGGCGCCGGCGGCCTGCATGCTCTCACCGAGCGCTCGCAGCTCTACGTGTCCCGCGGCATCGGGCTCGAGGCCGGCTTTGCTCCGCCGATCCGCCTGTTCTGCCCCCCCGAGATCTCTCTCCTCATCCTCGGGCCCCAACCCACCTCTGATCCAAGCTCTAGAACCTCCTCTCATTGAGCACTTCCGTTGCCACTGACGGTCGGAGAGTACCGCTACGCACGTTCCTGCACTGGAGGTCAAGATCCCTGGTTGCCGGATCGATCGGACACTGACAAGATGAAGCCGGGACCGTTCCGTCCGCCACGACTCGATCGTTCCGCACAGACGAGGACCCCGCCATGGCGACCTTCTTCGACGGCGAAGCAAGCCCCTTGTGCAGGCTGCAACCTGGTGCCGGAAGCACTCCTTTGAAACGAGCGTGGATTGAGGCAGGTGTGTTGATGCTGCTGTCCGCCTCGCACTGGAGCGCGCTTGCCGGAGCTCAGAGCAACCCGAAAGTAGTGCCGCCCTATGACTCCGAGCTCATGATCGAGAGCATCGGCGGAACCGGGCAGTGGCGGAGAGTCGCTCAGATGACCTGGGGGCCGGCGGTGGGGAACGGCGCCGCGCGCCTCTATCTCGCCACGATGGACGATGGGATCTACTGCGCCGACTACGACGAGCAGGGTCAACTCTCGAACGATCGTCTGGTGTCGGCCTACAAGTGTCTTGGCATCGCATTTCACTCGAACGAAGCTCTGGGCGGGGCCGGCGGCGCGGTTCTGTACCTCACGGAGTTCCGAGGCAGCGGAACCAACGGAGTGCTGCGCCGGCTGACCGACTCGAACGGCGACGGCGTCTTTGGCGGGTCGGGCGAGGTCGACCAGGCGATCGTGAACAACATTCCCCTCGGGAACGTCCCGTACGGCCACCACCTGAATCAGATCGTCATCCTGGGCGACACTCTGTTCGTGGGGATCGGCGTGGGCAGCGACGTGGGCGACAACGAGAATGCCTACACCGGCACGATTTCGTGGATCGAGGATCTGAAGCTGCTCGATTCGGACACGTCGACGCCAAACCTCGCCGGCTTCGACATCGTCGATTTCGCCACCGATGCGACGCCCTACACTTCCACCGCGCCGGACAAGCTGCGCGTGCATTCCAACGGGGCTCGCAACCCCTTCGGCCTTGAAGTGGATGGCGCGGGAAGGCTCTGGGTCACGATGAACCAGATCGACCAGCCGCGACCGGACACCGCGGAGACCTGCGTGCCGCAGGATCAGCTCTTCCAGGTTGTCGCGCAGGCGGACTACGCCTATCGCGACGGGCGCACGGTGTATCAGAAGAACTCCGTGCACGACTGGCGCAGCGATCCGGCGGTGCTCGGAGCGGGCTTCTTCGATCCATCACGGCGCGCTCTGTCGCTGACCGCCGACCTTCCCGACGAGAACTATCAGGCGAGCAACCCTGGAGCGAGCAGCGGTCTGCCTCATGGTCTCGGACCCCACAGCTCCGCCGACGGGTTTTGCTTCTACACCGGCAATCACTTCTCCGTGCAGTGGCACAAGGACGCGTTCGTGACGCGGCAGAGCGAGCAGATCGACCCGCCGCTCGGACCGTACGAAGATCTGGCGGCGGTCGATCTCGACACGGGGGAGGTGCGCCAGGTCGTGACGGGTCTGTTCGCGCCCCTCGATGCGCTGTCCGACGGCGCCGGAAACGTACTGATTGCGGAAGTGACCTCGAAGAGTCGCACGAAGGTCTACCGGCTTCGCGCGATTCAGCCGATCCTGGGACTCCACCCGTTTCGCTGGGCGGGGGACGCGGACGGCAGATGGTCGGATCGCACCCGCTGGGATCCGGATTTCGACGGCGACGGAGCGGTCGACTCCGGGTTGCCGGACGAAGATCGCGAGGTTCCGGACGCATGGGGTGCCGCGCGCTATTCCGTGGAGATCGATCAGCCGTCGGCGCCGAGAGTGACGCTGGATCGGGACGTCCGGGTTGAGATCGTGACACTGCACGACCATCTCCACGTCCCGCACCCGAGCACGCTGACGGTCACCGATGTACTGCACATCGTTCCCGGCGGTCTTCTGAGTGGCCGGGGAACGATCTCGGGCAAGGTGCGAAACGAAGGCGCGCTCCGGCCCTCCCACCCGCTCGGAGTACTCCGCATTCGCGGTGATTACATTCAGAGCGGCTCCCTCGCCGTCGAGATTGGCGAAGAAGACGCCGCCCCGCGCATCGACGTCGCGGGCACCGCGGTCCTCTCCGGGGCGATTGCCGTCACGTTGCGTGCGCCGTTTCGCCCGGCAGCGGGAGACCGTTTCGTGGTGATCGTCGCCGACTCGATCGTCGATCAGGGAGTTCGGGTCCTGGCTCCGCCACCGACGTTTCTTCGCACCGAGATCCTCTCTCGAGACGATGGCCGCGAAATGCTGCAACTCGTCACGAACGCACCGCCGGCTCCGCGGCGCTGAGCTGGAAGATCGCCACCTTCAAGAAACTGGGAACGATCTCCACGAACCGGGTCGACGGAACGCTTTCCCAAGGGGGGATGGACCAATTCCCAACGATCGCTCTTCAACGAAAATACCTGGGGAACAGGCTCAAAGTAAAGGAGGGTGCATTGTGATTCATGGTTCGAAAACCCTGGCGGGCCGAACTCCGAGGGAGTTGATGCGGTACTCGGGCGCGCCGTCGCTGCGAGACGCCGATCGTGCGTACGGGGCGGGGTCGTAGAAGCTGCCGCCGCGAATCACACGGGACCGGGTGCCTTCAAGCTTTCGCTCTCCATCCCCTGGTTTCACGTCAACCTTGTAGTCCACGTACCAATCCCTGCACCATTCAAAGAGATTGCCCGCCACATCGTGGAGCCCAAAGTCGTTGACGCGGAAGCGTCCCACAGGAGCATGCACCGTAAAGCCGTCGTCCCAGCTCTCGTACGTCCACTCCGGCGGTCCACCGTGAGTCCGGCAGTATTGATCCGCGAGATTTGCCGCATCCTTCAGCGCCTGCTCGTCGCTCCCCGTCCACCACGGCGAATCGGCTCCCCCTCGCGCGGCGCATTCCCACTGTGCTTCCGTGGGCAGCACGAGAGCGAGCCGCTCGAGGGCCCTCGTGCAGTCCTCCCAACTGACTTGTTCCACGGGATGGGACAGAGGATTCTCCTCGTCGATGAACTCGGAGCCTTTCCCGTAGTAGCTCGGGTTCGTTCCCATCACGCGGAACCACTGGCCCTGAGTCATCTCGTACTTGGACATGAAAAACGGGTCCAAAGTCAAATCATGAACGGGCTCTTCATCCGGTCGAGCACCGGCATCGTAGTTCGGCCCCTTGGGGTCGCTCGTGGCTCCCATCTTGAACGTCCCGCCGGCCAAGAGCACGAGGATGATCCCCGTGTCATCCTTGATGCGCCATCTCGATGTGGCTTCATCTCGCTCCGGCTTTGCCCCGCTCTCCCACACCCAGAACTCCCAGAGCCCGGACTCCGGATCGGGCTCCAGGGGAACAAGGCCGATCTGGGGCTCGAGCTCAAGGCCTTCATGCCGAGTGCTTTCGCGGATGTCGTCCAGGGCGGACTCCCACTCGTCCGCGAAGTCCGCAATTGTCTTCTGCTCGATCATGGTCGCGATCTCGACGCGACCTTCCACGTCCGCGATCAAGGGATCCATCGCCCGCAGATGCGCGACCAGCCCCGAGAACTGCCGGTGGCGAAGCTGCAGCACCGGATCCGCCTTCTCCCAGATCACTTCGCTCGATTCCTTGTCCTCGATCAGCCCCGCGACCACCTGGCTCAGGATTGCCTGCTGCTTGATTCGTTGCAAAGACGCCTCGTGCACCGGCAGGCGCAAGCGCACGTCCCGCACAGGGCCAAGCCACCTTCGCTTTTGAGGCACCTTTTCCGGACGCCGAGGCCAGAGAGCGTCCGCCTCTTTCTCGAGCTGCTCCACGAGGATCACATCCGAGAGCCGCTCGTTCTCCGCCAGAAGCTCTTCCTTGTCGAGCTCGACCAGGCGCAGGCGCTCCGCCGCAGTCATCTTTTCGGGCGTGACACCCGGCGGAAAGAACGAAACATTGCCGCCGTCGTCGCCGGAGAGCCTCGCCTGGATCGGCGTCTGCTTCTGCGCCGTCTCCGCCTCCACTCGTTTCCCCACGTAATCGTAGAGCTCGCCGAACGTGATCACCTTGTCGGCGTTTCCGTCCGCAACACCTTTCAATCCATCGAGAAGCGCCGCAGTGAACACCGAATGACCGCCGCCTCCACCGTCCTGCACCTTCTGCTTCGCCGTGCCCGCCGTCATCACCTGCCGCGCCCGATTCGTCAAGCCCGCCGCGATCGGGGGTAAAGAGCGTTCGAGAGCAAGACCACCAAAGCAGCAATCGAGAACGAACACCGCGTGCTTGGCCGGGACGTACTCCGAGATGTCGGCGAGCAAGTCCATTCCAATCAGCGTCCCCCAGGCCGGGTCTTCCCGGTCCCTGCGGCCATCCTGCGGCACGAGGTATCCGCCCTGCTTGTTGAAACCCTCGCGAGTGACGCCGTGTCCCGCGAAGAACACGACCACGAGGTCGTTCATCCCGATGCGCTTCTGATCACACGCCGACTCCTGGAGCGTCCGGTCGATCGCGTCCCGCGTGGCATCGTCGTTCAGGAGCAGGTGGATGTTCTCCTTCGGAAACCCGAATCTGTCGACCAGGAGCCCGGCGAAAGCCTTCGCGTCTGCAACCGCGTACGAGAGATCCGGATAACCCGGGTCGTCGTACTGGTCGATGCCGATCACCACTGCGTGGCGGCCGGCGTAGTCCAGATCGAACGTGACCTCGGCGGCATCGACGACCTCGACCCCACGCTCCGCATCCTGCGCGGGCCAAAGACCCATGAATGAAAACAGCAATCTCTCAAAGAGACCCATGGAAATCACCCCGCCTCATGAGATGCAGGATGAAGAAGGTACTCGTGCGTCGGCGATGGGGCAAGGAACCGCTCACGACCTGACGATCCGACTCACGTCGTGTTCACCCCTCTCGTCTTCCTCGAAAAGCTCGCTGCGCTGATCCCACCGCCGCGTGCTCACCCGGTGGTGTACGCGGCTCGCCCCGCGGGGGCCATCTCGCAGTGACACTCGCCACTCTCCCGCAGGCCTTCGCGATCAGTCCTCGTCGAGGTCGAATTGCGAGAAGTCGCCTTCCAAACGGACAGTGAACTCCTGGGGTTCGTCATGGTCCAGCACCTCGAGGATGTCGCCGCCGCCGATGCCTCTGGCGCGGTGCCCTCCCGGGGACTCTTGCCTCACCCACCACTGCACCCGATACCTGCCCGGGCAGCCAAGCTGCGCCGTGGCGGTGAAGTCGTGACCGAGCGCGCTGCTGAGACCGTGCTCGAACTGCGAGTAGGGGAAACCCGACTGGCGCTCGTGACGGAGTTCGGCCTTCAACTCCAGCGGGGCCTTGGGCAGCGCAGCGATTCCTTCCACGCGCAATCGGACCTCGATCGCAGGACGCAGCGCCAGCGCTGCTCGGCCTTCCCGCGCGTCGGCCACGAGGATGCGGTGGCCCGGCGAAAACACGACCACGTCCATCCGCGGTCGATCGGCAACGACCACGATCCTGCCCTTCTCGAAGTCGACCAATTGGCGCTCGCGGTCGAACCGGTCGACACCGAGCAGATCTTCAACGCGGCCCCCCCCGGTAGGACACACCAGATAGCTGCCAGCCAGCGGCGACCCACCGACTTCCGACGTAATCGCGAGCTCGATCGTGTGCGCTCCGGTGTCCGCCTCCAAGAGGCCGAGGTCGGTGGTGAGTCCGCTCGCGACAACGATTCCGCCGCGTTCGACGATTGCCGTCGACCCTGACTTGATCCCGACCGTCCAGGTACCGGGGTACAGCCCGTCGAAATCGAAGCTCCCGTCGTCCTCGAGCCCCGATTGCAGGTTGTCGTGATGCCCGTTCTCAAATGCCTCTTCGCGAAGCATCGAGATCGAGAACCGGCCGCCGCTTGCCCCCGCGGGAAGGCTCAGTGCACCGCAGATGCCGCCGGACCGAGGCAGTTCGACCACCAGATCCGAGGTTCCAACTGCCATGCCCCACAGGTGCCGACTGGCATGCGACGGTTTGGTGAAATTCAGCACTAGCTCCGGTTCGTGGAGGATGCCTCGCATCGTGAAATGCCCTTGCGCGTCGGTCTGATCCCGTATCCGCGACTGGTTTCCGCCGCGCTCGATCGGGCCGTCCACCCAGGCGCCGGCCACCGGTGAACCGTTCTCGTCGATTACCAGGCCACCAGCCAGGACCGCGGCCGGACGCAGCACGAAGTTGCCCAGCTCACACACTCCCTTCACTCGGGAAGGATCCAGCCGGATCTCGGCCACCAGCGCTCGAGAGGTGTTTCGCTCCACCTCGGCTGCCAAGTGCGGAGTGCCGTCGAAGTCGAACCCGTGGTGGAAGTCCATGAAAAAGCGGCCCGTCGCGTCGGTGCGCACAGTGCCGAGATCGGAGTAGAGGGCTTCCTTCGGATCATGATTCATCATCCGGAATCCCTCGGGAGGCGGCGTCTCCACCCACTCGAGGAACACCTCTGTGTTCGAAACGACCGTCCCATCCGCACGCAGGACACGGCCTTCAAAGGTCACGATGCCATCCGGGCAGGTGTGCCGCAGCGTCACTACTTCCCCCGGGCGGCGCGGTCCCGCACCGGTGACCCGGATCGCGGTGGAGGCCAGGTTGCGCTGCACCACGACCTCGAGATCGAGACCCAGGCCGACGGGGGCGAACACAACCTTGCGGTGGGCGTGCCGCGCGTACATCGCACCGGGCGACAACGGGAAGTGTTCGAGCATCCAGAACCAGTTCGGGATGCGGTCAGAGTCAAAGTCCTCGCTTCGAGCGTCCTCGAGAGGGTTGCTGTCCCGATACGCTTCCGGTTGCTGGGTAGCCGCGAGGCAGGCGGGTCCCGAGATTGGAACGGGCCGGCCGGCGGCGTCGAAGACTTCGACGACAACGGACCCCGTCGCGGGCAGGAGCAGATCAATCGTCCGTTCCGGCAATGAGTCGAGATCTACTGCTGCCTCGACCGCCCGCTGCAACGGAACGCGAGCCACGACTCTCCACGCCGCCTGGTAGTTGTGGTGCTTCTCGTGCAGAGCGCGATGCTGGTTCATCCAGGCGACCACGTGATCGAGCAACGCGACTCCGTCCGCTCCCGTGCACGCTTCTCTCAGGTCGTAATCAAGCTCGCCGTTGACCATCACGACGCCGACCCCGGCGACCGGCCGACCCTCGGCATCGAGCACTCGAACTGCCACGTCCGCATCCGGAAAAAGCTCGAGGGCAACCTCCGCAGCGTCTGCAGCTTCCGGGAAGACCTTGGCAGTGCCGAACCACGGACCATGCCCCGCTTCCACCACGGCTGCCTCACCGTCCGCATGCACTTGTGCACGGCCGTCGGCATCCGTCACGGTTCGGGCGACGGCATCCACCGGAACAGACCTGGCGAACGAGTTCGCAGTGACCGTCCACCACCTCAGCTCGGCTCCTGCGACGGCCTGCCCGGTGTCCTGGCGGACGACGCGGATCCGGACGTTCCATTCGCCAGATCGACACTGTGTTGCGTCTGCTGCTCCGCTCGAGCGGCTCTCGACGATTTCCGATTGCAGGCCGAGTTCCAAAGGCGGGTGAGCCATCGCCGAGGAATCCGTGGCTACCGTCAAGCTCGAAGGATCGCCGGACAGGCTTTCGCGGCCAACCTGACGCCCGCCCTGGAACCACTTCCAGAGGATCACGCTGCCGATCACCATGGCAACAAGGACGAGCAGTCGGAGCGACTGACGATTCCACATCCGGCGTCTCCAGCGATCGACGAGTGGCATGCAGTAGAACGGCGCAATCTACTCCTACCAACGCGACCCCGACCCTGGCGGTTCGCTTGGAGAGTCAGTCGGCCCTGGCGCCGACGACCGCGAATGCCGGAGAGGAAAGGAAGTCCTGGATCACCGTCCTGCCGTTCATCGTCTTCGAATCGTTTTTAGACCCAATGAAGCTCATCGTGCAACCAACCTTCTCATCTTTCGTCCGCGGAACCACGGGTCCGACGGTTCGGTCGCGCGGGTTGGGTCAGGTGATCCACCAGCGGGCGAGGGAGAAGTAGAGGAGGAGGGTGACCATGTCGCTGGCGGCGAGGGCGATGGGGCCGGCGGCGAGCTGGGGCTCGCGCTTGAGGAGCCGCAGGAAGCTGGGCAGCGCGAGGCCGATCGCTGCCGCCATGGTCACTCCGCCCGCGATTCCGCAAAGGACGCACGCGACCACCGCCCACTGGCGCAGCCACAGGAGCGCGACCAGGGCGACGGCGGCGCCGGCGGCGATGCCGAGGAACAGCCCGGTCATCAGCTCCGGAGCAAGCCTTGCAAGGATCGAGCGCATGCTGGGACGCTGCCCGTGCAGCACCTGCAGCGCGAGGCTGACGGATTGAATGCCGACGCTCTCGGAGAGCGCGAGAACCACGGGGATGAACAGGCTGAGTGCCACCGCCTCCTTGAGCTCGGCCTGGAACAGTCCCGAGAGAAACGCGGCCATGATCCCGCCGCCGATGTTGCACATCAGCCAGGGAAAGCGCCGGCGGAACGCCGCTAAGGGAGAGGAGCGGCGCGCCTCGAAGTAGTGCACGCCGATCAGCTGGAACAGGTCCTCGCTGCGCTCGCTCTTGTCGATGCCGGAAAGCTCGTTCGTGTACAGGTCGACGTCGACGACGCCGACCAGGCGCCGCAGCTCGTCGACGACCGGAAAGGCGAGAAAGCGGTGCAGGATGAAGTACTCGCAGGCCTCGAGGAGAGTCGCGCCGGCGGGAATGGCGACGACGTTCTTCATCATCAGGTCGGACACCTTGCGGCCGCCGGCGCTGAGCAGCAGGCTGCGAGTCGGCACCACACCCTTGAGGCGCTGGTCGCCATCGACGACGTAGAAGTACAGGATCCGGCCGTCCGGAGGAACAGCACGGAGTGCGGCGAGCGCCTCGCCGACGGTCTGATCCACCGTCAGGCGCGCGGGATTCGTGCGCATGTGCCGGGTGATCGGGTGGTCCAGCTTGTCTTCGATCGGAGTGGCGGCCGGCAGGACGACTTCCATCGGCTCGACAGGCACAGGGTCGACGGCGACGCCAGAGGACAAGGACGGGCCGCGGGAGAACGACAGTCGATCTTCGCAGAGCTTCATTCGCCGCCCGCACCCGGATTGAAACGCTCGGGCGACTGCAACTCTGACGGCCTTGGGCCACCTCGGCGAGCAAACGAAGAGCGCGGGGCGTTTCCCGGTTGTGTCAGTCTGAGGTGGTTTGAAGTTGCAGTCCGCCCCGCGCCCTTCGTCTCACACCCTTCGGCCGTGTCCTCGATCCGCCGTCGGGAAATCGCATCCTGATCCTGCCCTTGGGCAGACATTTTCCGATGCCGGAGAGATTGCCACGTTCCGCCGCCGTGGAGGTCCACGAGAGAAGCGCCGACCCGTTCGGGCTCAAGCGGATTCCGGTGCCGGGTTGCGGACAATTCTTCGAGACGAGGGAGTCGGGCTGCGAACAGAGATCACGAGAGCGCCGCGGTCTCGCGCAGGCCGGCGCTCGCATCCGCCGGATCCATCCTCAGGAAGTACTCGTGAATGCGCAGGTCGTCCGTCAGCTCCGGGTGAAACGTCGCCGCGAGGAGACCGTTTCCTTCGACCAGGATCGGCTCGCCGTTCCACCGACCGAGGACGCGCGCGCCGCCTCCAATGCCGCGAAACCGTGGCGCGCGGATGAAAACGCAGTGAAACTCTCGTCCCGGAAAGCACTCGAGCTCGAGGTCGGCGCTGAACGAGTCGATCTGGCGGCCGAAGGCGTTGCGCTCGAGACGGGCGTCGAGCAGCTCCATCCGCGGCGGCTTTGTTCCGTCGTCGCGCCCCAGCAGGATCGCCCCCGCGCAAGTTCCGAAGAGTGCAAGCTGGCCGGCGCGGTGGCGCTCAAGAAGCGCCTCCCACATCCCGAACAGGCTGAGCAGGTGGTGGATCGTCGTCGACTCTCCGCCGGGAAGGATGAGGTGCGTGACCGCGCAGAGGTCGAGTGGCGTGCGCACCTCCCTGGGCTCGTGCCCGAGCCTCTCAAGCGTGCGCAGGTGCGGCTCGGAAGAGCCTTGCAGGACCAGAACTCCCGGGACCATTCCTACCATCCTCTGGTCTGCATGCGCGAGGCTTCGGGCAGGTCGCGTGCCGAGAGCCCGCGCATCGCATCGCCGACTCCGCGGCAGGCCTGCGCCACCATCGCCGCGTCGTTGAATTGAGCGGTGGCCTTGACGATGGCGGCTGCGGTGCGCGCCGGATTCTCCGACTTGAAAATCCCCGAGCCGACGAACACGGCCTCGGCACCGATCTGCATCACCAGCGAGGCGTCCGCCGCGGTCGCGACGCCGCCCGCGCAGAAGTTGGGCACCGGAAGCTCGCCGGTCTCGGCCACGAGGCACACGAGCGAGTACGGAGCGCCCATCTCCTTGGCTCTGGCCATCCGTTCCTCGCGAGGCGTCACCGACAGCTCGCGGATCTGGCGCAGGATCAGCCGCAGATGGCGCACCGCCTCGATCACGTCGCCAGTTCCCGCCTCGCCCTTGGTGCGGATCAGAGCGGCACCCTCGCCGATGCGCCGCAGTGCCTCGGCGAGGCTGGTCGCGCCGCACACGAACGGCACGCGGAACGCGTGCTTGTCGATGTGATGCTCGGGATCGGCCGGAGTCAGAACCTCGCTCTCGTCGATGAAGTCGACGCCCAGGTGCTCGAGGACCTGCGCCTCGGCGAAATGGCCGATGCGCGCCTTGGCCATCACCGGAATCGTGACGGTTGCCTTGATCTCCTCGATCTTTTCGATCGAGGCCATCCGGGCGACTCCGCCTTCCTTGCGGATGTCGGAAGGGACGCGCTCGAGCGCCATCACCGCGACCGCGCCCGCCTCCTCGGCGATCCGCGCCTGCTCGGCGTTGGTGACGTCCATGATCACCCCGCCCTTCAGCATTCTCGAAAGGCCGATCTTCACCTCGTCCAGACCGCCGGTTCGCGTGTTCTCCAGGGGGTCATTTGCGCGCATCGTAGATCTCCCGTCTCGAGCCGTCGTGTCGTGCCCTGTCGCCGTCCTGCAAGGGAGCCGCGCTCCCATTCTTGCCAGCAGTCCCTGATCGTGTACCCGTGTCCATGTCCTACGCCATCGTCGCCCTACACCATCGCCGGCGAGCTGCTGCGCGGCGGGTGGCGCAGCGTGGAATGCAGAAGCTCTCCCAGGACTCGCAGCGCCGAGCGCAGCTCGCCTTCCGCGGCGCTCGCGTACGAGATGCGAAATCCCGGCAGCGCCTGGCGCAGAGGGTCAAACTGAGCTCCACCGGTGATCTCGACGCCCTTGAGCGACGCACTTTCGATCAACCTCTCGACGTCGACGTCCGCCGGCAGGGGAATCCACAGGACCATTCCATGGTGAGGTCGCAGCGGTCGCGCCTGCTGTGGAAACCATGCGTCGATGCACTCGTCCGCGAGCTGGCGCAGGCGCGCGTACTCGGCGCGCACCCTTTCCATGTGGCGGTCGAAGAACTGATTGCGGAGCAGCCGCGCAACGACGATCTGGCTCGGCAGGTTGGAGGCAAGGTCGCTGTTGCACTTGAGCGTCACCAGGCCCTCGAATGCCTCTTTGGGGACGATCAACCAGCCCAACCGCAGTCCCGGCGACAGGACCTTGGAGAAGGTCCCGAGGTGGAGGACGTGCCCGGTGTCGTCGAGAGTCTTGAGCGCCGGGAGGGAGTTTCGATCGCGCAGCTCCGAAAGCCAGTCATCCTCGAGCACCGCGATCTGATGCTCGCGCGCGATCGCGAGCAGATGGCGGCGCCGCGCCTCGCTCATCCGCACGCCCGCCGGGTTGTGATGATCCGGGATCGTGTAGATCAGCCTGAGCCGGTGCCGGCGGACGACCTTCTCGAGCTCGTCGGTGAGCATTCCGTCTTGATCGATCGGGACCGCGAACAGGCGCCGCCGGTAGGCGCGGAACACGTCGATCGCGCCCGAGTACGTCGGGCGCTCGCAGACCACGCCGCCGTCGTTGCCAAGAAGAAAGCGCGCGACCAGGTCGATGCCCTGCTGCGAGCCGTTGACGATCAGGATCTCGCTCTTTTTCGAGTCGATGCCACGCCCCTGAAGGCGCTGCATCAGCTCTTTGCGCAGCGGCTCATGACCGGCCGGTGGCGGGTATTCGAGCAGCGCTCCGCCGAGCTCCTCGAATGCCTCGTCGAAAGCCTTGCGAATCTCGTCGACCGGGAGCAGAGTCGAGTGCGCGACCGCCTTGGAGAGGCGTACCGAGGTCGCCGGCAGGGCGGCCGGTGCGCCGCTGCGCAACGAGGAGTCGCGGGCGGTCGCCGGCCACAGGGAAGGTTGCGCTCGAGGGATCGCGGACGCGCCGGCGACGAAGCTGCCTCGACCGACGCCGGACTCGATCCATCCGCTGGTCTGCAGAATGCGGTAGCTTTCAAGGACCGTCGCGCGGTTGACGCCGAGGAGCTCGGATAGCTCGCGACTGGAAGGAAGGCGCTCTCCCTTCGACCAGACTCCCTTCTCGATGCGCTGTCGGATCCTGCGGGCGATCTGCTCGGGCAGGGAATCCGAGGACTTTGGAGGGCTGCTGGCTGCGGGCCTCGACCTTGTCCGATCGAGGGCAAGGTCGGCAAGATCCGAGAATGCGCTGGTACTTCGATGAGGCTTCATGAAAGTGAGGGTCAAGCTTTGACCAACGAGAGTTCGCGGAGAGCGATCGGCGCGGGCGGGTGCGCGCGCCCTTTGAGCGTTGGTCGAATGGGTGAAGATTCCACCAACAAATTGGTTGGCTGTCAACCATTCAAATGGTTGGTTGGTCGATGAGCCGAGAACCTGACCTTCGGAGGCTGGACGCAAGGGTTTCGGGGACCGGAGGGAGTGCCGGTGTGGATGACGCCATTTACCAGGAGATCCTGCGCCTCCGACAGCAGGGGGAAGGGGCGGCACTGGCGACGGTCACGGAGGTCCGCGGGTCGAGCCCAGCCAAAGACCCGATGAAGATGCTGGTCCGCCGGGATGGATCGAGCCTGGGTTCGGTGGGAGGAGGGGGTCTCGAGGCGGAGGTAAGAAAGCTCGCGCTACGGGTCATCGACGAGGATCGCAGTGCCCGCTACTCAGCAGAGCTCGACCCGGCTTCCGCCGACGAGACGGCATTGATCTGCGGGGGTTCTGTCCAGGTCTTCATCGAGCCGGTGACGGCACCCAGCCTCGTCCTGTTCGGTGCCGGACACGTCTCCCGGGCGGTCGCCGGGCTGGCCGCTCCCGTCGGCTTTCGAGTGGTCGTGGTCGACGATCGTCCAGTGCATGCTTCCCTGGATCGGTTTCCAATGGCCGCGGAGGTGCTCGCCGTCACCCCCGAGGATGCGAGCCGGCGTCTCAAGATCGGGCCTGATACCTACGTGCTGGTTTTGACTAGATCCCACGCCGAGGACGAACGGGTGCTCGGGGTGCTCCTTGAGACCTTCTCGAATCCGAGGTACCTGGGGCTTCTCGGCAGCAGCACGAAGATCGAGACGATCTTCTCGGCACTGCGCTCTCGAGGCGCGGACCCGCAATGGCTCTCCCGGATTCATGCTCCCGTCGGCTTGAAGATCGGGGCACGAATGGCCGAGGAGATCGCGGTTGCGATCGTCGCGGAGATGATCGCGTGCCGCCGCGGCAGCCAGGTGAACCGGACCGATCCTTGACCCGTTGTCGATCGTTGGCTTCAATCCTTCGTCCTTTGTTCGCCGATGCTGACCGTCCGCCATGGAGACTCTGCTCTCCTGAGGGGATGCCTGCGATTCGTTTCAGGAGCCGGCCGTCCATGCGAAGTCTTCTCCTTGCCGTGGTGGGGTGCTCGCTGCCGCTCTCGGGCGCGGTCGCCGACGAGATCCGGATGTACAAGGGCAAGGATCTCATCGACGTCACGGTCGTCGAGGAGTCGATCGACGAGATCAAGTTCCGGATGAAGGGCATCAGTCAGCCCCAGAGCCGGCCCTCGTCCCTGGTCAAGGAAGTCGTGTACAGCAATCACAGCGACCGCTACTTCCAGGCGCTCGAGGCGATGGACGCCAGGGATTACGACAAAGCCGTGATGATGTTTCGCGCGGCCGCCGGCGGCGTCAAGAAGTCGGCGGAGTGGGAGGTGCAGTATTCCCTGTTCCACGCCGCCGAGTGCCTGCGACTCGCACGCCAGTACGACGAGGCGGTCAAAGCCTATGACGAGCTGATTGCCAAGGTTCCCCGGACCAAGTTCATCGGGCGCGCCTTCGAGCAGAAGGCGCTCTGCCACGAATCGAAGAACGACGTCGCCAGGGCCGTCGAGACCTTTCAGTCCCTGAAGGCCGCATCCATCAAGCTCGGACCACGCTTCGAGATCCTGGCGGACTTCCACGTCACCCGCCTCGGCCAGAAGAACGACCCGGCGGCGGCGCTCGAGAAGTTCAGGGAGCTGCGGGCACGCGCCGAGAGGGAAGGGTTCAGCGACATCGCCAACCTCGCACGACTTGGCGTCGGCACGGCACTGATCGGGCAGGGCAAGCTCGAAGAAGCGCGCGCGTTCTTCCAGGAGATCATCAAGGACCGGCAGGCGTCCGAGGTCCGGGTGGTCGCCGGCGCCTACCTGGGACTGGGAAACACCTTCGTGGCCTCGAAGGCTCCGACCGCGCAGGACTTCGACGCGGCATTGATGCCGTTCCTGCGAGTCGTGTTCATGTACGGACCCGACCTGGGCAACAGCCCGATGGTCGCGGAAGCGGCCTACTGGGCGGGACGCTGCTTCGAGTCGAAGGAAGCCAGGGACGAGAAATCCAGGGTCCGGAAGGTGTTCCTGTACCAGATGGTGGTCAAGGACTATCCCGGAAGCGACTGGGCCCGGCAGGCTCAGGTCCGACTTTAAACATCACTCCCGCATCGCGACCAGCGGGACCCTGGGATCCTGGGGAAGGTCCTGCTCGTACAGCTCCCGGATCAGGTCGCGGTAGTGCTCCTCGACGGCGCGGCGCCTGACCTTCAGTGTCGGAGTGAGCTGACGGTTCTCCTGGCTGAACGGGTCGCTGAGCATCGCGAACCGGCGCACTCTTTCCGGAGGCGCCAGGGATTCATTGGCGCGGTGCACCGCGTCCCGGATCTGCTCGAAAACCGAAGGCTCGCGCAGGATCTCCTCGCGCCCCTTCCATTCGATGCCGTTCTCCGCGGCGAACGCCTTGAGGGCGGCGAAGTCGGGGACGATCAACGCGACGCAGTAGGGGCGCGTGTCGCCGACCAGGCACACGTCGGCGATCAGCCGATGGCGCTTGAGCAGGTTCTCGACCTGCTGGGGGGACACGTTCTTGCCGCCGGAGGTGATGATCAGATCCTTCTTGCGGTCGGTGATGAACAGATTGCCGTGCTCGTCGAGGCGCCCGATGTCGCCGGTATGGAAGAATCCTTCTTCGTCGAGCGCCTTGCGCGTCTCCTCGGGACTCTCGAAGTAGCCCTTCATCACGTTCGGTCCGCGCACCATGATCTCGCCGTCCGTCGCGATGCGCACTTCCACCAGAGGGATGATCGTCCCGACCGATCCCGGCGAACAATTGTCGGGACGATTGCAGGAGACGACCGGAGAGGTCTCGGTGAGACCGTAGCCCTCCAGGAGCTGCACTCCGATCGACTGGAAGAACATCACGATCTCGCGATCGATCGGCGCCCCCCCCGACACCAGGAATCGCGTCCTGCCGCCGAGTCGACGGCGCAGGCGGCCGAAGACCAGCTTGTCGGCGACCTCCAGCCGCCAGCGAAGCGAGAGCGGGATCTCTTCTCCCTTCAGCCGGTGCTCGAGGACGGCGCGGCCCGCCCGGCAGGCGAAATGGAACAGCTTGCGGCTGACGGTGGGGGCTTTCTCGACGGTGCCGAGGATGCGCGCCCGCACTTTTTCATAGAAGCGCGGCACGCCGAGGAGGATGGTGGGACGCACCTCACGGACCTCCTGCGCGACCGAGTCGATCGACGTGGCGTAGGCGATCTGGGCACCGGCGGCGAGCATCGCGTAGTGCCCGGCGGTCCGCTCGAAACTGTGCGACAGAGGCAGGAACGACAGGGTCCGGTCGGTCGGACCCACCTCCAGGTGGCGCAGGACCGATTCACAGTTCGACAGGAAGTTGCCGTGGGTGAGCATCACTCCCTTGGGAGTGCCGGTCGTGCCCGAGGTGTACAGGATGCTCGCCAGGTCGTCGCGCCCGACGGCGGGGATCGCGGCACGCGCCGCGCGCAGAGCCTCGTCGTCGCAGGGACAGGAGCGGGTGAAGTCCGACAGGGATCTCGGCGCGTCCGTCTCGAGGATCGGATCGAAGCTCAAGATCAGCTCGAGCTTCATCAGCCGGGAACGAAGACGCGCGACCTTGTGCCACTGCTCGGCGTTGGAGACAAACAGCACGCGTGCGCCGCTGTGCATCAAGATGTACTCGATCTCGTTGGCGGGGCTGGTCGCGTACACCGGAACATCGACCGCGCCGGCCGCCAGGATCGCGAGATCTGCAACGAACCACTCCGGGCGGTTCTCGGCCAGGATCGCGACTCGATCCGCGGGCTCGACTCCCTCCCGCCGCAACGCCTGGAGCAACGCGATCGTCCGGCGTCCGACCTCGCGATAGCTCAGGGACCGCCACTTTCCTTCCTGCTTGTGAAGGAGAAAGCCGCGATCGCGCAGGGTCTCCACCTGGCGAAAGAACAGGTCGGCAAGATTGCTGGCTGTGTGGACGAGGTCGGCGCCGCTCATGCAGGTGGCCAAATCAGTGGAATCCGCCTTGGATATCGGAGCGCGCGCGATCCACTCAGCAGCCTTTTTTCGAACGGCCAGCGTACTCGGAAGAAGACCCACGTTCATCTCGCATCCGGCTTCGCCCTCCCGCCTCTCAAAGATCTCATAGCGGGACTTTTTTTCCGGGCCTCTTCTTCGGCGGATTCACGACGGGCACCGGCACACGGGTCGTTCAGTCGGCGGGCATCGTCCTGAGCCACTCCTGTTCGGAGAGGATGCGCACGCCGAGCTTCTGTGCCTTTTGAAGCTTCGAACCCGGCGTGTCGCCGGCGACCAGGTAGTCGAGCTCCTTGGTCACGCCCTTCAGCACTCGTCCGCCGTGGGCGCGCACCAGCGCCTCTGCCTCGCTGCGTCCCATGCCAATCAGAGTCCCGGTGAACAGGAAGCTCTTGCCGGCGAGAGCCCTGCTGACTGCCGCCTTCGTGGATTGAGGGCGGACTCCAAGCTCCCTCAGGTCACGGATCAGCCTGGAACCCTGCGCACCGTGCAGGAACTCGTGGAGACTCTGTGCAGCCTTCGGACCGACGCCCTGGATGGCCTCGATCTCCTCCGCGCTCATCTGCAGGAGCCGATCCAGGTTGGAGGAGTGGGTGGCGATCGTGTCCGCCGCGGCTTCGCCGATCGACGGCACGCCGAGCGCGTAAAGGAATGCGGGCAGCGGCCGTGCTCGAGACCGATCGATCTCCTGCAGGAGGTTGTGCGCCGACTTCTCGCCCATCCGCTCCATCGCGACGAGGTCCTCCTCCGTGAGACGGTAGAGGTCCGCGACGCTGTTCACCTTGCCGGCCGTGACGAGCTGCTCGATCAGTTTTTCACCGAGCCCCTCGATGTTCATCGCGTTGCGCCCGACGAAGTGGTCGATCCACCTCTGCAGCCGGCCGGGGCAGCGGGAGTTGGGGCAGCGGATGGCGACTTCGTCTGGAGCGGACACGACCTCGCTGTCGCAGGAGGGACAGCGGTCCGGAAACCGGAACCTGCGCTCCTTTCCGGTGCGGACGCTTTCGATCACCTGCACGACCTTGGGAATGACGTCGCCCGCGCGTTCGATCAGCACGGTGTCGCCGATCCGGATGCCGAGCCTCTGAACCTCGTCATTGTTGTGCAGCGTCACGTTGCGGATCGTCACCCCCGCGATCGCGACGGGTTCGAGCTCGGCGACCGGCGTCAGCGTGCCGTTGCGCCCCACCTGCACGGTGATGTTGACCACCTTGGTCGTCCCCTGCTGTGCGGGGAACTTGAAGGCGATCGCCCAGCGCGGGCTCTTCGCACGAAAGCCGAGGTCTTTCTGGGTCTTGACGTCATCGACCTTGATGACGATGCCGTCCATCTCGATCGGGAACCGGATCCTGTTCTCGAGCAGCTTGCGGTAGTAATCGAGGATCTGCTCCAGCGAGCCGCGGCAGGCGCTCCTTCGAAGCGTCTTGAGGCCGAGAGACTCCAGCCATTCGAGCGTCTCAGAATGGCTCGGGGGCGACGGCGGCTCGGATCGTCCGACCGCATAGGCGAAGAAATCGAGCGGTCGTGCGGCCGTGAGCCGGGGGTCGAGCTGCCGGACGGTGCCCGCGGTCAGGTTGCGAGGATTGGCGAAGTTCTTCTCGCCGCCCTCTTGCAGTCGCAGGTTGAGCGAGTCGAATTCCTTGCGGCCGATGACCACCTCGCCGCGCACGTCGAGGAGTCCGGGCGGGCTCCCGCGCAGGACCAGAGGCAGGGAGCGCACGGTCCTGAGGTTGGTGCTGACGTCCTCGCCGACGTCGCCGTTGCCGCGAGTGGCGGCGATCTCGAATCGTCCCGAACGGTACACGACCTTGCAGGCGAGGCCGTCGAGCTTGGGCTCCGCGGCGAGCGCGCAGGGGAGCTCGTCGGCGTCCAGGTGCCGCAGCAGCGACTTGTACCAGTCACGGATGTCGGTCTCGTCGTAGCCGTTGGCGAGCGACAGGAGCGGCGGGTCGTGCGCCACCTCGTTGAACCCGGCCGCGGGCCGGCCTCCGACTCTCTGGGTGGGGCTGTCGGCAGTCAGCAGATCGGGCCGTCGTCCCTCCAGGCTCTCGAGCTCGTCCATCAGGCAGTCGTACTGGGCATCCGCGATCTGTGGATCGTCGAGCACGTAGTAGCGATGGTCGTGGTGACGGATCTGCCGCCGCAGCTCATCGATGCGGCGCGCGTTCCGGTCTTCCTCTCCAGGCTTGTTCATCAAGGTCTCCGCGATGCGCTCCGGGATCAGAGGATCAGCATGGCGTCGCCGTAGGAATAGAACCGGTACCCCTGGTCCACGGCCGTCCGGTACCAGTCGAGCACCCGCGCCCTGCCCGCGAATGCCGCGACCAAGGCGAGCAACGTGCTGCGCGGCAGATGAAAGTTGGTGATCAGGGCGTCGACGCATCGAAAATCGAACGGCGGCCGGATCATCAGGCGGGTCCTTCCCTTGCCGGCCGTGGGCACTCCACCCTGCAGAGCGGCGGACTCGAGCGCGCGCGTCGTCGTGGTGCCGACGGCCACCACCCTTCGCCGCCGGCTCTTTGCGCGCTCGATCGACTGTACCGTGCAGAGCGGAATCTCGTAGGCCTCCTCCTGCATCGAGTGCTCGCTGAGTCGTCGGGTGCGCACCGGCAGGAATGTTCCCGGGCCCACGTGAAGAGTGATGCGCGCAATCTCGATTCCCTGTCCTTGCAGCCGGTCGATCAGGTCGCTGGTGAAGTGCAGGCCTGCAGTCGGCGCCGCGATCGCGCCGGGCCGGTCGGCGAAGATTGTCTGGTAGCGATCGCGATCGAACGGCATCTCGGCGAACGGCGGTCGGGGAAGGTAGGGGGGCAGAGGCAGGAGACCATGCTCCAGAAACTGCTCGAGGTCGGCGGTGAACGAGACTCTGCGAATCTCCGCACCCGGAGGGTCCTCGACTCGAAGGCTCAGTCCGTGCGCGGTTCGCAGCTCTTCGCCGGCTTTGATCCGGGCCGAAGGCTTGAGGAGGGCGAGAGCCTGTCGGCGTCCGCCGATCATCGGCGCTTCGAGCCCGGTCGGATGGAGGACGACTTCGACCTCGCCGCCGGTCGTTCGCAAGGCTCGAAGGCGAGCGGGGATCACGCGTGCGTCGTTGACCACCAGCAGGTCACCCACTGAAAGATAAGAGGACAATCTGGAAAACTGGCCGTGCTCGACGTCGAGCCGGTGCCGGTCGACCACCAGCAGCCGGGAAGCGTCGCGCCGGGTGGCGGGCTCTGCCGCGATCCGGTCCTTGGGCAGGACGTAGTTGTACTGGTCCAGCCGATCATCGGCTTCGATTGCTGAGGTCATTTCCCTCGGCCGATCGGTCACAGAACTCCATCTCCGCGCGTTCTTCCCCGGGTCCGACGGCATCCGATTCTGGCCCCCCCCGGTTATGGTGATCAAGCATGGTCCACTGTCAGCGCCTGAGGCAGCGCGGCAGGTCGAAAGGACCCCTCCGATCCACCGCACATGACTCTCCTTAAAGATTGTCTTTTCTTCACCTACCTCGCCATCCTGGTGGTGCTCTCGCTGTACGGAGCGCACCGCTATCAGCTCATGTACCTGTATTACCGCCACCGGCACAATGACCCGAAGCCCGCCGGCCGGTTCACGAGCCTCCCCAGAGTCACCGTACAGCTTCCTCTGTTCAACGAAGCGACGGTCGTCGAGCGGCTCCTGGACAGCGTCGCGGCCATCGACTATCCGAAGGAGCTCCTCGAGGTCCAGGTGCTCGACGACTCGACGGACGAGACCCAGGCCCTAGCGAAGGCGCGAGTCAAGGAGTGGAGAGCCCGTGGCCTCGACATCGTCTATCTGCACCGCGATCAGCGTGACGGATTCAAGGCAGGGGCCCTGAAGGCGGGACTGGAGCGGGCGAAGGGCGAGCTCATCCTGATCTTCGACGCTGACTTCATCCCGCCGAGGGATGTTCTCACCCGCACGATCGACTTCTTCACCGACGAGAAGATCGGCATGGTGCAGATCCGCTGGGCGCATCTCAACCGCGACTACAGTCTCCTCACCCGCCTGCAGTCGGTGCTCCTCGACGGTCATTTCGTCATCGAGCACACTGCCCGCCATCGTTCCGGCCGACACTTCAATTTCAACGGCACCTGCGGAGTGTGGCGCCGCGCTGCGATCGAGTCGTCCGGGGGCTGGCAGCACGACACGCTGACCGAGGACCTGGACCTGTCCTATCGCGCCAAGATCCACGGCTGGAGCTTCGTCTACCTGCTGGATTACGCGGCGCCCGGAGAGCTGCCGGTCGAGATGAACGCCTTCAAGTCGCAGCAGCATCGCTGGGCGAAGGGCTCGATCCAGACGGCGCGCAAGGTTCTCCCGGGAGTGTGGCGGAGCCTCCTTCCGTTCAAGGTGAAAGTCGAGGCCACCTTTCACCTGACCGCCAACCTCGCCTACCCGCTCCTTCTGGTCCTTCTGATCCTCCTGCTGCCGGTGCTCTTGATACGGCTTTCCGAGGTCGACCACGCGCTGCGCAGCCTGGTCTTCGACCTGTCGATCTTCGTGCTCGCGACGCTGTCGGTGTGCTCGTTCTACCTGGTGGCGCTGCGCGAGGTCGACCGCAACTGGACACGGGCGCTCAAGTACCTGCCCGCAGTCCTGTCGCTGGGAACGGGCCTGGCGATCAACAACTCACGCGCCGTCATCGAGGCGCTGGTGGCGCACGACACGCCCTTCGTTCGCACGCCCAAGTACAACGTCATCGACCAGGTCGCTCGGGGACCGATTCATCGATATCGGAGCACGGCCGACTGGATGCCGTGGACTGAAGTCGGGTTCGGCCTCTACCTGATGGTCATCCTGGGCGTCTCGCTTCAGCACCAGCTCTGGCTGATGTCGTTCTTCATGACGCTGTTCGCGTGCGGATTCCTGTACGTCGGATTGAGCTCGCTGCTCCAGCGCCGTGGTCATCGCCGGCCGGAATGAAGGTCCGGCAGCGGTTCCGGCGCCGTCGGCTCATGGAGCGGCGGGCGAGAACTGGAACAGGGAGTCCGCGCTGGAGTAGAGCGTGCTGCCTTCGACTCGCGCGATGTTCACCTGACGGACCAGGCAGCGGATCGTGCGCGCACGTGCCCAGCGGCCGGCGACCGAGGCCGAGTCAGGAGCGAACGCCCAGACCGTCCACCAGTAGCCGACGTTGCTCTTGAGGCTGTTCCAGATCGCCGGCGGGAGGGCGACCTCGGTCGCGCTTCCCGGGAGCTCCAGAGTGTGATTCGATGCGTTCGCTTCCCCTCCTTGAGCGATGTGGACCTGGAACCGCGCCACCTCGACTCGGGGACGTGTCCAGCGAAGCGTCACAGGCTCGGTCGAGCGCAGCAGGTGGGCGGGCTCGTCGAGCTGGAGCTCGAAGTCCGAAGAGCGGCTCCTTGCATCGACGCCGAGCGCCCTCTCGAAGCTGTCGACGAACACCATCCAGTCCTGCTCGGGAAGGATCCAGCCGCGCGCCAGGCTGCAGTTCTGACACAACACCGGAAGATCCTGGGTGAGCATCGCCCGGCGCAGGTCACGGGCCTCGGGCCCGTTCCAGACCTCCTCGAACGGTTGCCGCTCGAGGTTTCCCAGGCGGAGCTGCCCGCGGTCGGCGACACAGCAGGGGTACACGTCGCCGTTGGCGTTCACCTTGATGCGGTTGGCGGCCTGCGCGCAGTAGCCGGGATAAAAGCGGCGCATGCGCTCGATCCAGGGGTCGTTCTTCTTGTTGTCGCGGTAGCTCGCGGGCGCGCGATGGTCGAGAATCTCCTTCTTCTCGAGGTCGAGGACCACCCGAACGCGCTTGGCGCGCGCCGCGTCGCGCACCTTGGCGAGGGACTCCTCGATCTCTGCTTCCGAGTACTTGCTGGACGGGTCGAGGTAGGCGTCCTCCGGGCGGCTGTAGTGGTACTGCAGCACGTGCACGGTGGGGATCCCGAGGTCGGCCAGGAATTCGACGGTCTGGTGCAGATGGTCGGCATTGGCCGACAGGAACACGACGTTGGCCTGCACTTCGATGCCGTGCTTGCGAGCGAGCGGCGCGACCCTCTCGAGGTTGTGGAACACCTGTTCCGGCTTGCTCTGGAGGCGGATCGACTCATACACCTCGCGCCGGTGGCTGTCGATCGAGACTCGAAAGCTGCTGACCAGAGGTTCCATCTCTGCAAACTTCTTCTCGTCCAGGAACTGGACATTGGTGACGAGGTCGAGGTCGACCTTGAACCTCTGCGCGATGTCGCGGGTCTGGTCCCAGGTGTAGATCAGCGGCTCGCTGCCGACGAAAGGCACCAGGATCGATGCATGCGGGAACACGTCCTGGACCAGAGTGCGCAGGACGGAAGGCGTCAGTCTCTCAAGTGGCGGGTTGCCGTCCGGGTAGCACATCGTGCAGGCCATGTTGCAGAAGTTGCTGAACTGCACGTCGACGATGCGCGGCCGGGACCGGAACGTCAGCGATTGATCCCACAGGTCGCGTTCGAAGGCCCGCCGATTGGTGGTCTCGAGCTGGTTCTTCTGCGGGTTCTCCAGCGGCGCGGCGGCATTCAAGACTGCATTCCACGCCGCGGTCCAGCCTCTGCCCGGAGCTCGGTCGGATTTCGTCATGATGTCGGTTCGGTGAGGGAACCCGAGGTTGGGTTCGACGGCTCGATCGCGCAGCGAGGCTGAGCCAGATCGGGAAGGAGCATACAACCATTCCGGGAGGGGCCCGCAGACGACGGGCTCCAAGCTCGAAGCTCATAGCCTCGTGGCACAAAGTGCAAGGTCCTGCAGCTTTTGCCCGGGAATGGTTTTCTTCAGCCGCCCCCGAGCGCCCGTCGCCGCAGGCATGCATCCTCCGGGCTCGCGGTCGATCATCCCTTCACGCAGATGATCGGGTCGAGGCGCGCGACCTTGCGGGCGAGGCCCGCCATCTCGGCGGCATCGACGACCGCACTCACGTCCTTGTAGGCGCCGGGCGCCTCCTCGGCGACCCCCCGCATCGAGGGGCTCCGGATCAGGATGCCGCGAGCCTTGAGCTCGTTGACGACCTGGTTTCCCTGCCATCGTCGGGTCGCCTCGCCGCGACTCATGGCGCGGCCTGCGCCGTGACAGGCCGACGCGAACGAGATCGACTCGTTCTCCCTCGTACCGGAGAGGATGTACGAGCAAGTGCCCATGCTGCCGCCGATCAGCACCGGCTGGCCGACCTCGCGCAGGCCTTCGGGCAGGTCGGGATGACCCGGACCGAAGGCGCGGGTCGCCCCTTTGCGGTGCACGAACAGCGTGCGCCGCTTTCCGTTCACCTCGTGCTCTTCCACCTTGCACGTGTTGTGCGACACGTCGTAGAGGATGGTCAACGAGGCCTCGGGAAAGAAGTGGCGGACCGCCGCGCGCGTGAGGTGCGTGAGGATCTGGCGATTGGCGAGGGCGCAGTTGGAGCCGGCGCGCATCGCCCCGAGATAGCGGCGGCCGGTCGGTGACTCGATCGGCGCGCAGGCGAGCTCGCGGTCGGGAAGGTCGAGGCCCGTGTTCTTCGCTTCGATCACCATCTCGCGCAGATAGTCGGTGCCGATCTGATGGCCCAGGCCCCGCGAGCCGCAGTGGATCGTGATCAATGCGTCCCCGACGTCGACCCCGTACGCGCGAGCGATAAAGGCGTCGTAGACCTGCCCGACGATCTGCACCTCGAGGTAGTGATTCCCTGAGCCCAGCGTCCCCATCTGGTCGCGCTGGCGCTCCTTGGCGCGCTCGGAGACGGCGTCCGGGGCGGCGCCGGCAAGACAACCGCGCTCCTCGATCCGCAGGAGGTCTGCGGGCGCGCCGTAGCCCCTCTCGATCGCCCAGCGCGCGCCGCCGGCGAGCATTCGATCCATCTCTTTCTTGTCGAGGCGGATCTTGCCGGTGCTGCCGACGCCGGCCGGAATGCTTTGGTACAGAGACTTCGCCAGCGGTTCCTTGTGAAGCTCGATGTCGGCGAGCTTGAGCCCCGTGTGCAGCGAGCGCACGCCGCAGGAGATGTCGAAGCCGACTCCGCCCGCCGAGATCACTCCACCCTGATGAGGGTCGAAGGCCGCGACTCCGCCGATCGGGAACCCGTAGCCCCAGTGCGCGTCGGGCATGGCGTAGGAGGCGCCGACGATCCCCGGCAGCGTCGCCACGTTGGTGACCTGCTCGAAGACTTTCTCGTCCATGTCGCTCAGGAGCGGTTCGGTGGCGTAGATGATCGCCGGCACGCGCATTCTCCCGAACGGCTCGATCCGGAAGGCGCATGGACCTTGACGCGTGAACCGGCTGGGATCCAAGTAGAGCTCCACATCTTCTGCGAGTCGGCGGCTCGACTTTACCCCTATGTTGCAAGACCTGGACGGCCTTCATTCGAGGGCGCGGAAATGGGGCCAGAGAAATGCGGCTTCCAATCAGCTGCGGATCGCCGCAGAACGGCGATCCGGCTGCTGCATTGCAGCTCTTTTCCGCAACACGAGGGTTTAGCGTCCGCTCTCAAACGTCGACCACGCACTGCGCCAGCCAGCGGCCGTCGGGGGTCCGTGCCACCTTGAGCTCGGTGAACGTCGCGCCCTTCACCTCGACGGCGGGCTCGTGGCGCTCGACTTCAACGGTCTCGCCCCAGAGCTTGCCTGCGAGGCTGTCGCCTTCGATGCGGACCTCGTACCGGGAGAACAGCATGTGGCGCGTGGCCATCGAGAGCACCACGGCGTTCAACCAGTCGAACAGGAGGATCTCGGGATCGTCCGCCTGGCAGCGAGCTTCCACACTTCGCGTCGCAGCCACGTTCGTCGGATTGGTGATCACCGCGGTGAGCGCCACCGCCGCCTGCTCGAAGGCCTGCGCCATCGTGCCGCCGAACCCGCGGACGCCCATGTCCGCCTCGTGCCGGAAGTGCTCCCAGCGATCGGCATTCATGCGACCATCGTTCCCTCGACCCTCGCCGGAATCAACATCGGCCCGGGCGCCTCCAGCTCTCATGCATAATCGGGGGACCTGAAGCGTGCCTCCCGTCATTCCCGCGAAAGCGGGAATCCAGTCCTAGTGGTCTGATGCAGAGATACGGCACCTTTTGCGCCGGATCTTCGAACCGCAGGCTTCGTTGCGCCTTCTCAGCAGGTTTCTCTTCAACCTGCATCGGCAGCGCGCCTCGCCTGCGGTCCGAAT
>Ga0247727_10004074_pt1 | contig 31426 bp, 27 predicted proteins | sample WisWelCaveWW1625_FD_202498 | JGI IMG/M metagenome (GOLD analysis project Ga0247727, IMG submission 202498) | Biofilm microbial communities from Wishing Well Cave, Virginia, United States - WW16-25 | ecosystem: Environmental > Aquatic > Deep subsurface > Groundwater > Cave microbial mat | place... | reverse complement strand
AACGGGAGGACCCGAGCGACATCGAATCGCTCGACCGGGGCGGGTACCGGCTCCGCGGCTTCGCCCCCGGCCGCTACCGCGTCCGCGCCCGGGCCGTGGGGGCGGTCGCGGTCTACTCCCTGCCCTTCGAGGCGAAGGACGGCGTCGTGGTGGACGCGGGCCTGCTGCGGCTTCGGCGCCCCGGGGGCGTGGGCGGGGTGGTGCGGGCTCCCTCCGGCGAGTTCGCCGACGCCGAGGTCCGGCTCTTCGGCCGGGATCCGGCGACGCTCGTCCCGGCGGTCGTCGAGAGGACCGTCTCGGTCGGGCGGCAGGGCTTCCTGCTGAAGGCGCACGAGGCGGGGGCGTTCCGCATCGCGGTGGCGGGCGAGCAGGGCTGGGCCGTGGTGGAGGGCCGCTCCGACCTGGAAGGGCAGGCCTGGGTCGAGGTGGACCTCCGGCCCTGGGGGCGCATCGAGGTGACGGCGGGAGGGAAGGAGGCGGTGGTCCTCGGGATGGCGGTGGCGCCCGTCGAGGCCCCGGACCTCGGCGAGCCCGGCCGCGTTCGTTCCTTCACCCGAGGCGGGGCCGTGGAGCGGGTGGCGGCGGGGAAATACCGGGTGACGGTGCGGTGGACGGCGGGCCCGCCGGGGTACGCGGAGAGGACGGAGGACCTGGAGGCCGCCGTCGCGGCGGGAGAGGCGGCGCGGATCGAGGTGCCGCCTCCCCCGGTCCCGAAATGACCGGGGCGAGGGAGAGGTTCCGTATATCGTCTCGCTCCATGCGCCGCCGCGCCGCTCTCACGGGGATCCTCGCCATCGCCGCGGGGGCCTCCTCCTGCCAGTCCTTCTCGAAGGAGGACACGCGGGAGATGGTGGCCGACATCGCCGAGTTCCTCGGGCGCTCCGACCCCTCGCGCCACGCGGGGAAGCTCTCCGCGCTCCACGACACCGCGACCTTCGCCCACCGCCCCGACCTCCCGCCGACGACCGGCGCGTGCCTGGAGGAGGTGCGCATCCTGGCGGCCAGCGGCTACGCCTCCTGGCGCGAGGTGGCGGTCGCCACCTTCCTCGTCACCCGGGTGGCCGCGGAGGACGCGGCGGCGCTCAACCGCGGCGAGGCCGTCCGCGCGCTCGAGCGGCTGGGGGCCATGGTGCAGGAGGCCGAGGACCCCCCCGCGGCAGGGACCACCGAGGAGGAAACCTCGAAGGCCATCCACAGGCTCCACGAGATCCACGACCCGGCGTCGGGCCTGCACCGCGCGGAGGCGGCGGTGTGCCGGGAGATCCTCCGGGCGCTGGGGAGCTTCGCGGTGTCCCTGCGGGCCGAGGCCCCCGAGGCCCAGGTGCGCCTGGAGCTGCGGCTGCTCCGGGGGATGCTGATGGGCGTCGTCGCCGAGACGCGCTCCGAGGAGGCCCACGGCGCGCCGGAGGACCGGGACGCCGTGGACCGCGCCGTCGTGAACCTCGCGGCGCAGGCGGTCCGGCTCTCGGTCGCGGCCGCGCTCCGGTTCGACCCGCAGGCGACGGTCCGCGCCGCGGCGGCCCGCGCCGCCGGGGCGCTCCGATCCCCGGCCCTGGCCGGGGTGCTGGGCGGGGCCTTCGCCCGGGAGGACGCCACCGGGGTGCGGAGGGAGATCGTGCTGGCTCTCGGTCGCTCCTGCGCCGCCCCCGGTCAGGGGAGGGAGGCCGCGGTCCCGGTGCTCGTCGTCGCTCTGGAGGACGGGGACGAGAGCGTCGCCGCCAACGCCCGGGAGGCGCTCCGGGCGCTCGCCGGCCGGGACCTCGGCCCCCGGCCGGAGCCCTGGATCGCGTGGTGGGGGCAGGAGCGTTCCCGGGGTGGACGGTAGGCGCTTGGACCCCGTTCCCCCGGGGATCGAGGAACTCCCCCCCGAGGTGAGGGCCGGCCTCGAGGCGCCGCCTTCGGGCTTGCGGCGGGCGGCCGGGCTCCTGCTGCGCCTCCTCGGGATCGGCCTCCTCGCGCTCGTCCTCTGGAAGGTCCCCTGGCGGGACCAGCTCCACCTCCGCGGAGGCGAGGTCCTCCTGGGGAGGATCGAGGGGGACGCGGCGGGCGCGGTCCTGTTCACGCCGCGGGGCGAGGAGGCCGCGAGGCCTTTCCCGGTCGCCTCCCTCGCGGAGCGCGAGCGGGGGCTCCCGGCCGCCGAGGCGGGGGTCCTCTCCCTCGGGCGCCGCCTGGACCCCGGCACCACGGCCGCCGTCGTCGGCATCGTGGTGGTCCTCATCCTGCTCGCCGCCCTCCGCTGGCGGATGCTGCTCCGGACCCAGGGGATCCCGATCCCGGTGCGCGAGGCCGTGGAGCTGACGCTGCTCGGGAACTTCTTCAACCAGGTGGCCCCCGGGGGGCTGGTGGGCGGCGACGTGCTGAAGGCCATCTACACGGCCCGGGGGCGCGGCGGCGCGGCCTCCTGCTGGGTGAGCGTCTTCGTGGACCGGGTCGTGGGGCTCTTCGGGACCGTCATCCTCGCCTGCATCGCGCTGCTGCCTCGCTGGGGCGACTCCCGGTTCCACTGGCACGCGGTGCTCGCCTACTGCGTGCTGCTGGCGGGGATCGCCGGAGGGGCCGTGGTGCTCTCCCGCCGCATCCGCAGGACGCTCCGCATGGAGGCCTGGGTCCCGCGGCTGCCGCTCGTGGGGGGGGTGCTGGCGGAGGTGGACCAGGCGGTGCTGGCCTACCGGGAGCGCAAGGGGCCGATCCTCGCGGCGCTGGCGATCTCCGTGGGCATCCACTCCGGCTGGTGCCTCTGCAACGCGCTGCTCGGGAGGATGCTGGGGATCCACTCCATGGGGGTGGGGGACTGGTTCGCCGTCGTGCCCCCCATCCTCGTGGTGTCCGCCATCCCGCTGCTCCCCGGGGGCTGGGGGGTGGGGGAGGCCTCCTACGCCTTCTTCCTGAAGCTGCTGGGCGTCCCGGCCGCGCCGGCGGTGGCGGTCTCCATCCTCGGGAGGATCCTCCAGTCGCTCCTCTCGCTGCCGGGGGGGATCGTGTTCCTCCGCCGCCGCGTCTAGCGCTATCCTCGCCGGGCCATGTCCCTCCTCGTGGTCGGGAGCCTCGCCTTCGACGACATCGAGACCCCCTCGGGGAAGCGCACGGACGTGCTGGGGGGATCGGCGGTCTACTTCTCGCTCGCGGCCTCGGCCTTCACGCCGGTGCGCCTCGTGGGGCCCGTGGGGGAGGACTTCCCCATGGAGGTCGCCGAGGGCTGGCGCCCCCGCGGCATCGATCCGGGGGGCATCGAGGTCGTGAAGGGGGGGAAGACCTTTCGCTGGGCGGGGCGCTACCAGGGGGCCATGAACGCGGCGGAGACCCTCCGCACGGAGCTCAACGTGCTGGGGACCTTCCGCCCGAAGATCCCGGAGGCCTTCCGGGACTCCGCGTTCCTGTTCCTCGCGAACACGCACCCCGAGACCCAGCGGGGCGCGCTCCGCCAGATGGAGCGGCCGCGCTTCGTGCTGGCCGACACCATGAACTTCTGGATCGAGAAGGAGCGGGAGGCGCTCCTCGCGCTGCTGCGCGAGGTGGACGGCCTGCTGCTCAACGACGAGGAGGCCCGGATGCTCTCGGGCGCGAGGAACCTCATCGCGGCGGGGAAGGGGGTCCTCGCCCTCGGGCCGACGTGGGTGATCGTGAAGAAGGGGGAGCACGGGTCGTTCCTGTTCTCCGCCGACCGCCTCTTCGCCCTCCCGGCCTACCCGACCGACCGGGTCGTGGACCCCACGGGGGCCGGGGACACCTTCGCCGGGGGGCTCATGGGGTCGGTCGCGCGCACGGGCGAGGCCACGCTCGAGAGCCTCAAGAAGGGCATGGTCCACGGGACCGTCACGGCCTCCATCACCGTGGAGTCCTTCGGGACCGCGGCCATCGCCGAGGCGGACCCCGCGGCCCTGGAGGCGCGCACCCGGGAGTTCCTGCAGTTCGTGTCGTTGTAGGGGCGGGCTTCCCCCCGCCCGGTCGAGGTTGCATGTCGGACGAGACCTTCCGCGCCTTCCTCGCGGCCCCCCTCGACCCGGGGACGGCCCGGGCGCTCGAGGCGGCGGCCCGGGAGGAGATCGCGGCCTCGGGGGAGGAGGGCTGGCGGGCCACCCCGGCGGAGCGGATCCACCTCACGCTCAAGTTCCTGGGCGAGACCCCGCTCCGGCTCGTCCCGGACCTCCGGGCCGCCCTCGCCGGGGCGGCGGCCCCGGTGGATCCCTTCCCGGTGGGGTTCGGGGGCTGGATCCGCCTCCCCGGGCCCCGGGACCCCCGGGTGCTGGCGGTGGGGGTGTCCGACCCCACGGGTACCCTTCCGAGGCTGGCGGCCCTCCTGGAGGAGCGGGCGGGTTTCCTCGGATTCCCGAGGGAGTCGCGCCCGTTCCTCTCCCACGCCACGGTGGCGCGGCGGAGGGGGGGGCGCGGGCGCGGCGCCGGGAGGGGTGTACACGGTCCGGCGTCTGGAAGGGTGGCGGCGGCGATCCCGGGCTCGACCCCGGGGCGCATCGTCGTGGATCGCATCGTCCTGATGAAGAGCACGCTCGGGCCGGACGGACCGGCCTACGAGGTGGTCGAGGAGGCGGCGCTGGGCGCCGGCCCCTCGGGGTAGCCGGGACCGGAACGGGAGGCGAAGCCATGGCGGGCAACGGCAGGGACGGGAAGACGGCGGTGGCGGAGAAGGCGGCCCCGGACAAGGGCGTGGTCGAACGGACCCCGGCGGCGAAGCCCGGCCGGGACGGCCGGCCGCGCGAGGCGGACCCCCGGCGGGCCCAGGTGCTGGAAGGCGCGGTCCAGCAGATCGAGAAGCAGTTCGGGAAGGGGTCCATCATGCGCCTGGGCGAGGACACGGTCCTCGACGTGGCAGGGATCTCCACGGGCTCCCTCTCGCTCGACCTCGCGCTCGGCGGAAAGGGCGTCCCCCGCGGCCGCATCGTCGAGGTCTTCGGGCCGGAGTCGTCCGGCAAGTCCACCCTCATGAGCCACATCGCCGCCAACGTCCAGAAGGACGGGGGCGTGGCCGCCTTCATCGACGTGGAGCACGCCTTCGACCCGGGCTACGCGCGGCGCCTCGGCGTGGACCTGGACTCGCTCCTCATCAGCCAGCCCGACTACGGGGAGCAGGCGCTCGACATCGCCGAGATCCTCGTGAAGAGCAACGCCGTGGACGCGGTCATCGTGGACTCGGTCGCGGCGCTCGTGCCCAAGGCCGAGCTCGAGGGCGACATGGGCGAGAGCCACGTGGGCCGCCAGGCCCGGCTCATGTCCCAGGCGCTCCGGCGGCTCACGGCCTCCATCGCCCGCTCCCGGACCTGCATGCTCTTCACGAACCAGATCCGCGAGAAGATCGGCGTCATGTTCGGGAGCCCCGAGACCCAGCCCGGCGGGCGGGCGCTCAAGTTCTACGCCTCGGTCCGCATCGACCTGCGGCGCACGGGGCAGATCAAGGACGGGGAGCAGGTCGTCGGGGCCCGGATCAAGGCCACGGTGGTGAAGAACAAGATCGCCCCGCCCTTCCGGCGGACCGAGTTCGACATCCTCTTCAACGAGGGCATCTCGCGGGAGGGGGACGTCATCGACCTCGGCATCGCCACGGGGGCCATCGAGCGCACCGGGACCTGGCTCGCCTTCGGCGAGACGAAGATCGGCCAGGGCCGGGAGAAGGCCCGCTTCTTCCTCAAGGAGAACCCGGACCTGCTCTCGCAGATCGCCGCCCGCATCCGGGAGATGCAGGTCCCGCTCGACGCGGGGGCCGGGGGCCGGTCCCCGGCGGCCGCCGTGGTCGCGGCGGCGGAGTAGCCTTCACGGGGGTAGGGCGCGGCCATGGGCAGGATCCACGAAGCCGAGATGGCGAGCTACGAGAAGCACCGTGCCGATCTCCTGCGGGAGAGCCATGGGCACTGGGTCCTCATCAAGGGTGAGACGGTCCACGGCGTCTTCGAAACCGAGGACGAGGCTCTGGGTGCCGGGTACCGGTGCCTCGGGGACAGGCAGCCTTTCCTTGTCCGCCGAATCGAGAGGCCGGAGGAGGAGAAGGTCCACGACCTCCCCTGGTATCTCACATTGCGGCCGTGACCGGAATCGCACTTCGCGCCCTGCGACTGCAGGACCTGGGACCTCGGGTGCGCGTGCGCTTCAGCCGCCATCCCGAACAAGGGTACCCCGGCCTGTCTCCGGTCGAGGCCACGACGGGCCCCTTGGAGCTCGTGGCCATGGTGGACACGGGCTCCAGCCTGACGGTGCTCCAACCGGGGAGCTTTCAGCGCCTGGGGATCGTCCCCTCGGAAGAGACTTGGATCGGTTCCCCTGCCGCGCAACGCCAGCCCCATCCCTCCTATGTCGGGACGCTGACGCTCGCGGGGACGACCGGTGAAGTGTCCATGGTGGCCCGTGCCGTCGAGATCCCGGGGCTGGGACACGTGGATGCCCTATTGGGGCGGGACGTGCTCACGCGCGGCAGGTTCCTGTACGACGGCCGCGAGGGTGCATGCGCGATGGTCCTGGGAGGCACGGAGATCCCGATGATGGATCCGCTGGAGGACCGTACCGAGCCCGGGCGGGGCGGAGGCTGAGGCGCGCCGCAGGCGCCCGACAACTTCGGGGCCGTGCCGCGCGGCCGGTACACTCCGCGGTTCCTCGAGGAGCGACCGCGGAATGTCCCGGACGGCGAAGCAGCCCGAGGTCTGGTCCGCCCCGCCGGACGAGGTCCGGCGGCGGTTCCTCGACTTCTTCCGCGTCCGGGGGCATGAGGTGCTCCCCTCGGCCTCGCTGGTGCCCGAGAACGACCCGTCGCTGCTCTTCATCGGGGCGGGGATGGCGCCCTTCAAGGACCGTTTCCTGGGGCGCGTCCCGCCGACCTTCCGGCGGGCGGCGACGAGCCAGAAGTGCCTCAGGACGGGGGACCTGGAGAACGTGGGACGCACGCCGGGCCACCACACCTTCTTCGAGATGCTCGGAAACTTCTCCTTCGGGGACTACTTCAAGAAGGAGGCCATCGAGTGGGCGTGGGAGTTCCTGACCGTCGAGATGGCCATCCCGAAGGAGCGCCTGCGGGTGACTGTCTACAGGGACGACGACGAGGCCGCCGGGCTCTGGACGAAGGTGGCGGGGATCCCGTCGGATCGCATCGGACGCCTCGGTGCGAAGAGCAACTTCTGGCCCGCCAACGCCCCCGAGGACGGCCCCGACGGCCTCTGCGGCCCCTGCTCGGAGATCTTCTTCGACCTCGGGTTCAAGCCGGACCCGTCGGTCGCCTGCTCGGTGAAGGACTGCCCCGAATCCCCCGAGAGCCCCGACTGCGAATGCCGGCGCTTCCTCGAGGTCTGGAACCTCGTCTTCCAGCAGTTCGACCGCAAGGGGAGGGACAACCTCGTTCCGCTCGCCTCGAAGAACATCGACACGGGGATGGGGTTCGAGAGGCTCCTGACGGTGCTGGCGCACCTCCGGGAGCCAGAGAAGAACATCTACTCGAACTTCGACACAGCGCTCTTCCGGGAGATGGTCGATCACGGTCTCGAAGGTCGCGATGCGGGGTCTGGGTTCGTCGTCAAGGCGCGCCGAGTAGCCGACCACGCGCGCGCCGCTGTGTTTTGCGTCGCCGACGGAGTGCGGCCCTCCAATGAAGGCCGGGGTTACGTTCTGCGTCGAGTGATTCGACGGGCAATCCGCGACCTCTATCAGATGGGGTGGCACTACAGACCGTACCTCCTTACGTACCCTGAACTGATTACAAAGGTCATGGGGTACGCATACCCCGATCTCGTGAGTGGGGAGCGAGGAATCACCGAGATCATACGGGTGGAGGAGAATCAGTTCCTCAGCACCTATTCCACCGGGCATCAACTGTTGATGCGCGAGGTGGGCGAACTCAAGGCCGCTGCCCGCGCCTCGTTCCCGGGCGACATCCTGTTCCAGCTCTACGACACCTTCGGCTTCCCCCCGGACCTCGCTGTGGACCTCATCCGCGAGGAAGGGTTCGCACCGGACCTGGCCGGGTTCGAGGTGCTCATGGAGCAGGCACGCCAGCGCAGCCGCGAGGGCTCCAAGATGGCGACGGACATTTTCGCGTCGGGTCCTCTCGACCGGCTCAAGAAGGCGGGGACGGTGGTGACGCCGGGAACGCTCGAACCGAAGATCACGACCTATCCCCCCACAGTGTCGGTCGGGCCGGCGGCGACGGTCTTCCTGGGCTACGGGGAGGTTCCTGAGGGGCCGGACAGCTCCTATCGCTGGGAGCCCGGGCTCGAGGGGCGTTCTCCGGTCGTCGAGATCCTCAAGGGGAACCAGCCTGCGGACGAGTTGCGCGAGAGCGAGGAGGGTGCGGTGCTTCTCCGCGCAACTCCTTTCTACGCGGAGCAAGGCGGGCAGGTGGGGGACACGGGCACCATCGAGACCGCAGGCGGGCTCTTCCGGGTGCGGGACACGCAGAAGGTCGAGACCTTCCACCTCCACCTCGGCAGTGTGGAGCGGGGGGCGCTTCGCCTCGGCGAGGAGGGGCATGCGCTCGTGGACGGCGCTCGCCGCGACGCAGTGCGCCGCAATCACACGGGAACACACCTGCTGCATCGAGTGCTGAAGCAGGTCCTCGGCGAGGAGGCCCGGCAGGCGGGATCGCTCGTGGCGCCGGACTCCCTCCGTTTCGACTTCACCTGGCCCCGGGCGCTCACCCCGGAGGAGCGGGAGCGGGTCGAGGTCGAGGTCAACCGCCGCATCCGCGAGAACCACGCGGTGATGACGCGGGTCTACACGCTGGACGAGGCCCGCGCCACGGGCGCGGTCTCCATGTTCGGCGAGAAGTACGGGAGCCGCGTGCGCGTCCTCACGGCGGGGGACAGCAGGGAGTTCTGCGGAGGGACGCACTGCCGCGCGACGGGGGACATCGAGGAGTTCCGGATCGTCTCGGAGAAGTCCATCGGATCGGGGGTCCGGCGCATCGAGGCCGTGACGGGGGCGGGGGCCGCGGCGGCCTTGGAGCAGGAGCGCCGGCTGGCCGGGGCGCGCGAGGAGGAGGAGCGGCGAAGGCGCGAGGCGGCCCGGACCGCGCGGAAGGCCGCGACCCGGGGATCCTCCGAGTCGCCGGACCCCCTCGCCGCGGAGCGGCGGACCGCGGGAAGGCTCGCCTTCGTCGCGCTGGAGGGCGGCGGAGAGGAGGCGCTCCTTGCGGCCGCCGACCGCGTCAAGGCGGACGGCGGGGCGGCGCTGGCGGCGCTTCTCCTCGCACGCTCCGAGGAAGGGGTCTCGCTCGTCGCCGCGGGGAACCCGGCCGCCGTGAAGGCAGGCTTCAAGGCGGGAGCCGCCGTGGCCGCCGCCGCGAAGGCGCTCGGCGGGGGGGGCGGAGGCCGCCCCGACCTCGCCCGCGGCAAGGGGAAGGACCCCGCCCGCATCCCGGAGGCGGTGGCCGCCTTCGAGGAGTACTTGAGGACGCTCTAGGCATTGCTTGGCCGGCCGGGCGGGGCCCCGTATCTTCCCCGGGCTTCCGGCCCCCGTTCCGGCCGGAAACCGGAGGACACCATGGCAGTCCCGAAGAGGCGCACCTCCCACTCCCGCCAGGGCCACCGGCGCAGCCACGACGCGCTCAAGACCCCCTCCCTCGGCCGTTGCACGCGCTGCCACCAGGCCGTCCTGCCCCACCGCATCTGCCCCAACTGCGGCTGGTACCGCGGCCGCCGGCAGGTCCACGGGCAGGAAGAGGGCGGCGCGTAACGGGAACCGGCGCAGCAAGCTGCTCCGCTACGGGCGCCGCTGCGGGAAATCCTCCCCTCGGCGGGGGTCGCGACCCTAGGCTGTGACTCTCCGTGACGGCCCCTCCCACCTCGTCCCCGGCGCCCTGCCGCCGCATCGCGGTGGACGCCATGGGAGGGGACCACGCCCCCCGCGCCGTCGTCGAGGGGGTCCTGCTCGCCCTCGATCGCGTCCCCGGCGTCGAGGTCACGCTGGTGGGGAACCAGGACGTCGTCTCCGCCACGCTCCGGGACCTCGGCGGCTCTCTCTCCCCCCGGCTCGCCCTCGTCCACGCCTCCCAGACCCTGGAGATGGCGGAGAACCCGGTGGCGGGGCTCCGGGCCAAGCCCGACAGCTCCATCTCGAGGGTGATGGTGGAGGTCCACGAGGGCCGCGCCGCCGCGGCCTTCTCGGCGGGCAACACGGGGGGCGCTGTGGCCGCGGCCACCCTCCACCTCGACCGCATCCGCGGCGTGAAGCGCCCCGGCATCGCCATCCCGCTCCCCACGCTGAAGGGCACCTGCCTCCTCATCGACGGCGGGGCCAACCTCAACTGCAAGCCCGTCCACCTCTTCCACTACGCCCACATGGCCGCCGCCTACGCCCAGGCGGTCCTCGGCGTGGCGGAGCCCCGCGTCGCCATCCTCAACATCGGGGAGGAGGAGCAGAAGGGGACGAGCCTCGTCAAGCAGACCGCGGGGATGCTCCGGGAGAGCGGGCTGCGCTACGTGGGGAACGTCGAGGGCCACGCCGTCTTCCAGGGCGCGGCCGACGTCGTCGTCTGCGACGGGTTCGTGGGGAACATCGTGCTGAAGACCGTCGAGGGGCTCGCCGAGAGCATGTTCACCCTCATCGGCGGCGCGGTGAAGGAGGTCTCCCGCAACCAGCCCTCCGCCGCAGGGGCGCTCCGGGAGGTCCTCTCGGGCCTCAAGGCCCGGACGGACTACGCCTCCTACGGGGGCGCGCCGCTGCTGGGCTTCGAGGGCGTCGTGCTCATCGGCCACGGCCGCTCGAGCCCCGAGGCCGTGGCCAGCGCCGTGCGCGTGGCCTCGGAGCTCGTCCACCAGGACGCGAACCGCCGGATCCGCGAGGCGGTGCGGGCCCAGCGGATCCCCGTCGCCGGAGCGGAGCCGGAATGAGCCGGGCGGCGCTCTTCCCCGGGCAGGGCGCCCAGTTCCCGGGGATGGGGCGGGAGATCGCGGCCCGGTTCCCCGAGGCCCGGGCGCTCTTCGAGAGGGCCGACGCCGTGCTGGGGTTCCCCCTTGCGCGCGTGCTGTTCGAGGGGAGCGAGGAGGAGGTGGGCCGGACCGACGTCTGCCAGCCCGGGATCTTCCTCGTCTCGGCGGCCGCCATGGCCGCGCTGGAGGCGCGGCGGGGCCTGCGGCGGGAGGACTTCGCCGCCGCGGCGGGGCTCTCCCTGGGGGAGTACACCGCGCTCTGGTTCGCCGGGGCGCTCTCCTTCGAGGACGGGTTGCGCCTCACCCGGGCCCGGGGCCGCGCCATGCAGGAGGCATCCGACGCCGTGCCCTCCGGGATGGCGGCGGTCCTGGGCCTGGACCCCGCGGGGTGCGAGGAGGCCTGCCGGCGGGCCTCGGCGCTGGGCCCGGTGGTCGTGGCGAACCTCAACTCCCCGGGGCAGGTCGTCCTCTCCGGGGCCAGGGCGGCTCTGGAGAGGGCGGGGGAGGAGGCCCGGGGTCTCGGCGCGAAGCGGGTCCTCCCCCTCAAGGTGGCCGGGGCCTTCCACTCGCCGGTCATGGAGCCCGCGGCGTCGCGGCTGCGGGAGGAGCTGGCCCGGACCCCGATCCGGGAGGCCGCGATCCCGGTCTACGCCAACTGCACGGCGGCCCCGGTGCGCACGCCCGGGGAGATCCGCGACGCGCTCGGGCGCCAGATCACCTCGCCCGTGCTCTTCCAGAGGACGCTCGAGCGCCTGGCGGCCGGGGGCGTGGACGCGGCGGTGGAGCCGGCCCCGGGGAGGGTGCTCGCGGGCTTCGCGCGGAAGGCGGCGCCGGGGATCGCGGTGGAGTCCTGCGACACGGCGGACGCGGTGGAGGGGAGGGCGGCATGACGAGGGAGTTGGAGGGGAAGGTCGCCCTGGTGACCGGGGGCGCCCGCGGCATCGGCCGCGCCATCGCCGAGGCGCTTGCGGAGAGAGGAGCCGCGGTCGCCGTCGTGGACCTCGCGGCCGAGGGGGCGGAGGCCGGGGCCGCGGCCTGCCGGTCGAAGGGCGTTAAGGCCACGTCCTGCGCCGCCGACGTCTCGAGGCCCGCGGACTGCGACGCCGCCGTGGAGGCCTGCCTGGAGGCCCACGGCCGCGTGGACGTCCTGGTCAACTGCGCGGGGATCACCCGCGACGGGCTCCTGATGCGGATGTCCGACGAGGACTTCCGGAGGGTCCTCGACATCAACCTGACCGGGACCTTCCAGATGACGCGTGCCGTGGCGCGGCCCATGATGAAGCAGCGCTGGGGCCGCATCGTGAACATCGCGAGCGTCATCGGAATCAAGGGGAACGCCGGGCAGGCGAACTACGCGGCCTCCAAGGGGGGGGTGATCGCGCTGACGAAGTCGGCCGCCTGGGAGCTGGCCTCCCGGGGGATCACGGTGAACGCCGTGGCCCCGGGCTACATCGCCACCGAGATGACCGCCGCACTGCCCGAAGAGGCGCGCCGGGCCATGCTCGAACGGGTCCCCGTGGGGCGCCCCGGGGAGCCCGCCGACGTGGCCCACGCGGTGGCCTTCCTCGCCTCCCCGGGGTCCTCCTACGTGACCGGCCAGGTGCTGGTCGTGGACGGGGGGATGATCGGCTAGAAACCCCCGGGATATCTTGTCGGCCCCCCGGGAGGGCTGTAGCGTACGGCCGCAGGTCGGACGGGCAGTTCCGGGACGGAAGGAAACGGAGGGTACCGGCTTGGCGGCCACCCAGAACATCCGCGACAAGGTGCTGGACATCGTCTGCGAACAGATGGGCGCGAGCCGGGAAAAGGTGACCGACGCGACGTCCTTCATCAACGATCTCGGCGCCGATTCCCTCGACACCGTGGAGCTCGTGATGGAGTTCGAGGACGAGTTCGACCTCAACATCCCCGACGAGGACGCCGAGAAGATCCAGACGGTCGGGGACGCCATCAAGTACATCGAGGAGCACCTGAAGTAGCACCACCGGCGCCGCCTCCGGGCACGGGCCGCAGGAGTGCGATCCGGAACACGGGAGGCCCGGAAGGACCATGAGCGGCCGCCGCGTCGTCGTCACGGGAGTGGGCGCCGTCACGGCCCTCGGCCACGACGCCCCGTCCACCTTCGCCGGCCTGCTCGGGGGCCGCAGCGGCGTCGGGCCCATCACCCGCTGGGACGCGAAGGACTTCGCCACCCGCTTCGCCGCCGAGGTGAAGGACTTCGACCCGGCCACGGTGCTGGAGCCCCACGAGGCACGCAAGCTCGACCCCTTCGTGCTCTTCGCCATGGCGGCGGCGAAGGAGGCGCTGGCGGACTGCGGGATCGACCTGGAGAAGGAGGACCGCACCCGGTTCGGCGCGGTGGTCGGCGTGGGGATCGGCGGCCTCACGGACATCGAGGCCCAGCACAACGTGCTGCTGGAGCGCGGCCCCCGGCGGGTGAACCCCTTCTTCATCCCGAAGATCATGATGAACGCCGCGGCGGGGCAGATCTCCATCCGCCACGGCCTCCAGGGGCCCAACTACGCCACCGCGTCGGCCTGCGCCTCCTCGGCCCACGCCGTGGGGCTGGCCATGAAAGCCATCCGCTGGGACGAGGCCGACGTCATGCTGGCGGGCGGATCGGAGGCCGCCATCACCACGCTCGGCATCGGGGGGTTCAACGCGCTCAAGGCCCTCTCCACCCGCAACGACGCCCCGCAGAGGGCGAGCCGGCCCTTCGACCGGGACCGGGACGGCTTCGTGATGGGGGAGGGGGGCGGCGCGCTCATCCTCGAGGAGTACGGGAGGGCGAAGCGGCGCGGGGCGCGCATCTACGCCGAGGTGAAGGGCTTCGGGATGACCGCCGACGCCCACCACATCACCGCCCCCGCCCCGGGGGGCGAGGGGGCGCGCCGCGCCATGGCGCTGGCGCTGCGGGACGCGGCGCTCGCCCCGGACGCGGTCCAGTACGTGAACGCCCACGGGACCTCGACGCCCATCAACGACCCGCTGGAGATCGCCGCGATGAAGGCCGCCTTCGGGGAGCACGCCCGCCGCCTCGCCATCTCCTCCTCCAAGTCCATGATCGGCCACCTGCTCGGCGGGAGCGGGGCCGTGGAGGCGGTCGTCACCGCGCTCAGCATCCACCGGAACGTGGTCCATCCCACGGCGAACCTCGAGAACCCCGACCCCGAGTGCGACCTGGACTGCGTCCCGGGCGAGGCCCGGACGATGGAGGTCCGCAACGCCATGTCCAACTCGCTGGGCTTCGGCGGGCACAACGCCTCCATCGTCCTGGGGCGGCCGTGAAGCGCGCCGACCACTCGCTCACGCCCGAGGACTACCTCGTCACCGACGAGAAGGTGATGGAGCGATTCGAGGCGGCCGGGCAGGGCCACGTCTTCCGCTTCCTCGACCGCCTCGACTGGAAGCGCCGGAACGCGCTCTTCCAGTCCGCGCGCGCCGTGGACGTGGACCTCGTGGCGAGGCTGCTGGAGGGGAAGGCGGTGGCCGCGCCGCCGCCGCCCCCGGAGCCCCTCGCCGGCCCCTTCCTCCACCGGCGGGCCGACCTCCTCGCCCGGAAGGCCGACCGGGAGGCCGCCGAGGAGGAGGGGAGAGCGCTCCTGCGGTCAGGCAAGGTGGCCTGCGTCACGCTCGCCGGGGGGCAGGGGACGCGCCTGGGCTTCCCGGGGCCCAAGGGCTGCTACCCCATCGGGCCCGGGAACCGGACCATCTTCGACATCCACGCCGCGGGGGTCGCGGCGGCCTCGAAGATCGCCGGGAAGCCCGTGCCCTGGATCCTCCTCGTCTCCCCCCAGACCGGCGAGGCGACCTGGGCCTACATCCGCCGCCGGGGCCTCCCCGGGGTGGAGGCGGCCAGCGTCCGCATGGTGAGCCAGGCCACCGCCCCCGCGCTCGACGACGGAGGAAAGCTCCTGCTCGAGGACCTCGACCGCATCGCCATGACCCCCGACGGCCACGGAGGGCTCTTCAAGGCGCTCCGGGTGACCGGGTCGCTGCCGTGGCTCGTCAACCTCGGCATCGAGGAGCTCTCCTGCTTCCAGGTGGACAACGCGCTGGCGCCCCCGCTGGACCCCCTGTTCCTGGGCCTGCACCGGAGGGCGAAGGGGCAGATGTCCAGCAAGGTGTTCCTCAAGGCCGATCCCGCCGAAAGAGTAGGTGTGATGGCCGTGAGGAACGGGAGGCCGGTCGTGGTCGAGTACTCGGAGCTGCGACAAGAGGCCGCCGCGGCGCGGGACGCCGGGGGGAACCTCGTCTTCTGGGCCGCCAACATGGCGGCGCACTGCCTGTCGCTCCCCTTCTGCGCGGCGGTGGCCTTCAAGGGGCTTCCCCTCCACAGGGTGCGCAAGAAGGTGCCCTTCATGGACGCGGACGGCAAGCAGGTCGTCCCGGCGGAGCCCAACGCCTGGAAGTTCGAGTCCTTCGCCTTCGACGCCATGGAGAAGTCCTCGGGCGGCGTCGTGCTGGAGGTGGACCGGGCCGAGGAGTTCGCCCCCGTGAAGAACGCCACGGGCGCCGACTCCCCGGCGACGGCGCGGGCGCTGCTGCGGGCCGCCGGGCGATGGTAGAGCGCCGGCGGATCTAGGGGTCCCTTGGCGATCGAATCGGGGGCGTTCGAATCGGGGGCGACCGAAGGCTGGGCGACCCGAGCGGGGCCTGCTGAGGACGGCCGCGTGCGCGTCGCGGTCCTCATGGGGGGGCCCTCCGGGGAGAGGGGGATCTCGCTGCTCTCCGGGCGCGCCGTGCTGGGGGCGCTCGATCCCTTGCGGTACGCGGCCCTCCCGGTCGAGGTGGCGCTCGACGGGCGGTGGCTGCTCCCCGGGGCCGAGGCGCCGGCCCCGGCGGTGCCCGCCGGGCCCTCGGTCCCCGGACCGGAGCCGTCGTCGCTCTCCGCCGCGACCCGCACCTCGCTCGCCCGGGCCTTCCCCGGGGGGACCGGCGTGGACGTGGCCTTCCTCGCTCTCCACGGGCGGTTCGGGGAGGACGGGACGCTCCAGGGGCTGCTGGAGGCGGCGGGGGTCCCCTACACGGGGTCCGGGGTCCTGGCCTCGGCCCTCGCCATGGACAAGGACCGGGCGAAGGCCGTGGTGGCGCGGGCGGGGGTGCGGGTCGCCCGGGGGACCTCGGTGGAGCGGCGGCGGTGGGAGGGGGACCCGGAAGGCGTCCTCGCGGACCTCGTCCGCGACCCGGGCTTCCCGGCCTTCGTGAAGCCCGCGGGCGGGGGATCCTCCATCGGCGCGGGGCCCGCGGAGGACGCCGCATCGCTGCGGACCCGGCTCGATGCGGCCTTCGCGACCGGCGGGGACGCCGTGCTCGTCGAGGAGAGGCTCTCGGGGCGCGAGGTGACCTGCGCGGTCCTCGGGAACAGGGGGGAGCCGCCGCGCACGCTCCCGCTCGTGGAGATCGTCCCGCGCGGCCGGCCCTTCTTCGACTACGAGGCCAAGTACGACCCCGCCGCCTGCGAGGAGATCTGCCCGGCCCGGGTCTCGGCCGGGGAGGCCGCGCGCGTGGAGGAGGCGGCGGCGGCCGCCCACCGGGCGCTGGGGTGCGACGGCATGAGCCGGAGCGATTTCATCCTCGCCGGGGGGGAGCCGTGGTACCTCGAGACCAACACCATCCCCGGCATGACCGAGAACTCCCTGTGTCCCAGGGCCGCGCGCGCCGCGGGGATCGGGTTCCCAAGCCTCCTCGACCTCCTCGTGGAGATGGCGCTCGGCCGCGCCGGCGGGGAGCGGGGCCGCAGGGAAGCGGGCTAGTGCCGAAGCGTTCCCCCGTGAAGGTGGTCCCCAAGGTCTGGGGCGAGGAGCGCTGGATCGTCAACGGCCGCCTCTACTGCGGCAAGCAGATGGTGCTCCGCCGCGGCTGGCGCTGCTCCATGCACAGGCACCTTGTGAAGGACGAGACCTTCTTCGTCACCCGCGGCCGGATGCTCTTCGAGTGGGAGGGCCCCGGGGGCCGCATGCGCCGTCGAATCCTCGTTCCCGGTGCGGTCCAGCACGTCCCCCCCGGGACCTGGCACCGCTTCTCCGGCCTCGCCCGCACCGAGTTCTTCGAGTTCTCCACGACCCACGACGACGCCGACTCCTACCGCAGGGAGCCGAGCGGGAGGATGCCGCGGGGCCCGGGGCGCTCCTGAGCCGTCACCTCGGGACGGTGTAGGCCTTCGCGAAGAAGCTGATGGCCACCCAGGCGACCACGAGGCCCGCGAGGATGGTCGCCGCGGCCGGGAGCAGGTTCATCACCGCGTCGCTGCGCGCCGAGGCGGCCTCCTCCCGCGCGGCGGCGGCCCTGCCGAGCCCCTCGGCGATGGTCCCCGACACCTCCCCCTGGGCGAGCGCCTGGTAGAGGTCCGAGGGGAGCCCCGCGCGGGCGAAGGCCTCGGCCCGGGAGACGCCCCGGCGGATGGCGGCCGCGGGGGCCGCGAGGTCCCGCTCGAGGACGGCGTACCCGGCGGCGGCGGCGGCGCGCTCCGTGCAGAGGGCCGCGTCCACGCCCGCGTCCTCCAGCGCCGCGAAGACCCGGGCCCAGCGGACGTAGGCACCGTCGCGCAGGATCCCCCCGAGGACCGGGATCCCGAGGAGGAACCTCGCCGCCCCGCCGCCCGTCCGGGCGCGGCGGAAGAGCAGCAGCGCGCCGCCCGCCAGGACCCAGATCGGGATCCAGAAGGCGACGCATCCCCCGAGGAACCGCAGGAAGTGCCCCTGGACGAGCGCCGCGATGTTCAGCGGCACGGCCGCGAAGTGGACGACGAACAGCGGGTAGGCGACGCGCACGGCGACGCGGCCGATGTTGCGCTCCTCCGCGGCCTCGGTCGCCGCGAGCGCCCGGAGCGTCCGGTCCACCGACCCGGAGGTCACGGCGGCCCGGACCAGCTCCACGTGGACGCGGGGGAAGGCCCCGGGCCGCTCCTCCATGGCGTCGGCGAGCGGGCGGCCCCGGCCCGCCTCGCGCTCGAGGTGGCGGACCGCCTCGCCGAGGGAGCCCCGGGCGCCGGAGGCGGCCTGGGCGAGGGCCGTGCGCACGGGGATCCCCGCGCCCAGCATCGCGGCCAGACCCTCGTAGAAGACCCTGCGGGCGCGCATGGTCCCATGAGACGCCCCCGGGTCGCCGTGTCCTGCGTATTTCCCGGCGGGGGGGCCGTCGGCTAGCATGGGAGGTCCGGAGTGAGCGGAGTTCCGGGAGCGGAGAGACCATGGGCGTCCCCCCTGAAGGCGGCCCGCCGGCGAAGGGGCGCGGCCCCGATCGGCGCGGGTACGCGGAGCGCCGGAAGTACGGGCCGAAGCCCCCGGCCGAGGAGCAGGACAAGCGCCTCGCCGAGCGGCGCACGGGGATGGAGCGGCGCCGCCCGCACCTCCACTACGACGAGCTGACCCAGCACCCCCGTCCCGAGCGCAACATCAACGACTACCCGCTCTCCACCGACGAGGTGGAGTTCATCAACGCCATCAACGACTACAAGGCGAAGTTCAACCGCCCCTTCCCGACCTGGAGCGAGATCCTCCACGTGCTTCGGACGATGGGCTACCTGCGCGCGGACTTCCCGCTCCCGCCGATGCCCGCCGAGGGCGGGCCCTTCGACCCGGCCCCCGAATCCGCGGCGGAGGGCGAGGGGGGCGCCCCGCCCGCGAAGGCCTAGGCGGGCCTCGGCCGCCCGGCCGTTCGAGGAGGACATCCATGGAGTTCTACGTCGCGAACCGCCAACCCGCCGACGGCGAGGACCCCGTGCTGGCTCTGTTCCTCTTCGAGGGGGAGGCCGCGCTCCCGCCGGCCGCCGCGGCGGTGGACGGCGCGGCAGGGGGGCTGCTGGCCCGCGTCCTGGGGAGCGGGGAGTTCACGGGGAAGGCCCGCGAGACCCTGCTCCTGCACTCCCCGGGGCCACGGGGACCGAAGCGGGTGCTTCTCGCGGGGCTCGGGAAGCCCGCCGCCCACGACCTGGACGGCTTCCGCAGGGCGGCGGGGGCCGCCGGCCTCGGGGCGCGGGCGGCGAAGGCGGGGGAGATGTCCGCGGCGCTCCCCGCACCGCCCCCCGGGGCCGGCCGCGAGGACCTCGCCGCCGCCTTCGTCGAGGGGGTGGCGCTCGCCTGCTACGAGTTCCGCCGCCACAGGACGGGCGAGGAGGCGGAATCGAAGCGCCCGCTGGCACGGGTGACCCTCGTGGAGGAGGACCGCGGGGGGAGGGCCGATCTCGACCGCGGCCTCTCGCTGGGGCGGACCCTGGCCGAGGCGGCGCTCTTCGCCCGGGACGTGGGGAACACGCCGGGCAACGAGGGCACGCCGTCCTACCTCGCGGAGCGGGCGAAGGAGATCGCCGCCGAGAGCGGCATGGCGCTCACCGTGCTCGAGCGCGCCGACATGGAGCGCGAGGGGATGGGGGGGATCCTGGGCGTGGCCCGGGGGAGCGAGGAGCCCCCGAAGTTCATCGTGCTCGAGCACAACGCGGGGCGGGAGGACCTCCCCTGCCTCGCGCTCGTGGGCAAGGGGGTCACCTTCGACTCGGGCGGCATCAGCATCAAGCCGGCCCTGGACATGCACGAGATGAAGTTCGACAAGTGCGGCGGCGTCGCGGTCCTGGCGACGCTGCGGGCGGCGGGGCGCCTCCGGCTTCCGCTGCGCCTGGTCGGCATCGTCCCCGCCACGGAGAACCTGCCCGGCGGGAGGGCCTGCAAGCCCGGGGACGTCGTGCGCTCGCTCGGGGGGAGGACCATCGAGGTCCTCAACACCGACGCCGAGGGCCGCATGCTGCTCGTGGACGGGATCTCCTACGCGAAGCGCTTCCGCCCGAGGGCCATCGTGGACCTCGCGACCCTCACCGGCGCCTGCGTCGTGGCGCTGGGGGACGCGGCGAGCGGGCTGTTCAGCACGGACGACGGCCTCGCGGGAGCGCTCTCCGCAGCCGCCGTGGCCTCGGGGGAGCGGGTCTGGCGGATGCCGCTCTACCCCGACTACACGGAGCAGATCCAGAGCGACGTGGCGGACTTCAAGAACACCGGGGGCCGCAACGCCGGGGCCTGCACGGCGGCGGCGCTGCTCCAGGCCCACGCCGAGGGGACGCCCTGGGCCCACCTCGACATCGCGGGCACCGCCTGGACGAACAAGGACAGGGACTACCTCCGCAAGGGGGCCACGGGGGTGGGGCCCCGAACGCTCCTGCGCTGGCTCCGCGCCGAGTCCGCGTCCGCGAGGGGCTGAGCCCACGCATCCCCGGGCGCGCCTGCTCGCCCTGCTGGAGGCGGTCCGGGGCCGCCGCCGGGCGCTCGTCCAGACCCACGACAACCCCGACCCCGACTGCATCGGGAGCGCGGTGGCGCTGCGCTACCTCATCGGGCGCTACGCGGGGATCCCCGTGACCATCGCCCACGGCGGCACGGTGGGGCGGAGCGAGAACCGCGCCATGCTCCGGGTCCTGCGCGTGAAGCCCGTCCCCGCCGCCCGGGTGGACTACCGCCGCTACGACCTCGTCTGCGTGGTGGACTCCCAGCCCGCCACGGGCTACGCCTCGCTCCCCGAGGGGGTGCGCGCCGACGTGGTCTTCGACCATCACCCGCTCCGGGAGCCCCTCCCGGGAGCCCGCCTCGTGGAGATCGACGAGAAGGCCGGCTCCACATGCACCCTGCTGGGGGAGATGATCCTCTTCAACGGGATCCCCGTCGGCCAGGAGGTGGCGACGGCGCTGGTCTACGGGATGAAGGCCGAGACCCAGGACCTCGGCCGCGAGGCGGGCCGCCGGGACGAGGAGGTCTACACGGGCCTCTACCCGCTGGCGAACCAGCGGCTCCTCTCCCGCATCCTCTCCGAACGGGTGACGCGCCCCTACTTCGGATCCTTCGCGAGGGCGCTGCTCCGGGCCCGGCTCCACGGGCCCGCGGTCCTCTCGGACCTCGGCGAGGTGCCGGTGCCCGACGTCGTCCCCGAGCTGGCCGACTTCCTCCTGCGGCTGCGGGAGGCGCGCTGGTCCTGCGTCGTCGGCTCCTTCCAGTCGCGTCTCTACGTCTCGGTCCGGGCGGGGGACCCGACGCTGCGGGCGGACCGGGCGCTGCGCCGCGCGCTCCGAGGGATGGGGGCCTCGGGGGGACACGGCTGCATGGCGGGGGGGCAGATCCCGCTCCACGGCATGACAGGGGAGGAGGTGCTGGCCGTGCGGCGGGAGTTCCTGCGGGGATTCCTCGCGGCGCTGCGGGTGAAGGACCGGGAGGGGCGGCCGCTGGTGGACGCGGCCGGGCCCGATTGACGGCCGGCGCCCCGGCCCTACCATGAGGGGGATGCCCATGCGCCGGCTCGCCCCCTCCGCGCTGGCCCTCCTGGTCGCCACGTCCTCCTCACTCGCCGACACCTTCGTGCTCCGGGACGGCTCCTCGCTGGAGGGCCAGGTGCTCCGCACCTTCCCCGACGAGGAGGGGCGGGCCGACCGCTGGGAGGTGCGCACGCTGCGGGGTCGGCGGACGCTGCTCGCCGCGGAGGTCCGGGAGGTCCGGGCGCGGCGGCCCGCCGATCCGCCCTACCCCTGGGTCCAGTTCGAGGCGAAGTTCTCCCTCGTGGACCCGGGCGACGCCGACGGGAACTACCTGCTGGGGTCCTGGGCCCGCGACCAGGGGATGGAGGCCGAGGCGCTGCGCGCCTTCCGGCGCGCCGTGGCGGCCGACCCGGAGCACGTCCGCGCCCGGACCGCGCTCGGCCACCTCCGGGTGGACGGCCGCTGGACGGTGCCCCCCGGCCGCGCGGGGGCGTCGGAGGAGCGGGGCGAACCCGTGGCGGGGGAGGCGCCCCCCCCGCTGGAGGGGGTCCTCGGGCGCACCTTCGCCCGCCGCCGCACGGAGAGCTTCCGGGTCGAATCCACCTGGCTCGACCAGGCGGGACTCGGCCGCACCCTCGACACGCTGGAGACGGTCCGGGACGCGACGCTGGCCTTCCTGGGCGAGGCACCGCCCCGGGGGGCGCGGCCCGCCACCTACGTCCTCCTCCGGGACCGCGAGGAGTACCTGAAGGCCGTGGATGCGCTCGTGGCCCCGGTGCTCCCGGCCCGGGCGGACCCGGACGGGTTCCGCCGCCTCCTGCGCCTGTACCGGGCGGGGCACCTGGCCCCGCTCCCGGCCGACTCCCCGGGATGCGTCGCCTGGCGCACGAGCGAGGACGACGTCGAGGACCGCGCCTTCCTCGCCCACTTCGCCGTCCACGAGGCCTGGAGGGCGACGCTCCCCGAGGAGGTACCGGACCCGGACTGGCTCCGCGAGGCGGTGGCCTACTCCGTCCTCAACGACCTCTTCCCCGACGACCCCGTCTGGTGCGTCGCGACGGGCTACGGGAGGACGGACCGCGTGCCGCCGGCCTGGCGGAACACCCGCACCTGGGCGGCCACGGCCCGGGCGCTGGCCGTCTCGGGGAAGGCCGTCCCCTTCCGGGACCTCGCGGGCCTGGACTTGAACTCGCTCTCCTTCGATGCGCTCGTCCAGTCCTGGAGCGTGCTCCAGGTCCTCCGCGCGAAGGACGAGGCGGCGGCCCGCGCCTTCCTGCGGCGGGTCCGGCGGGGGGGGGACCAGTTCCAGGCGCTGAAGGAGACCCTGCGCCTCGACCCGGCGGGGGTGGACGAGCTCTGGAGGGCGGAGGTGCTGAAGAGGCGGTAGGTCCCCCGCGAGACCCTGCGGACCTCAGCCCCCGAAGGGACCCGAGTCTCGGGGAGGTGTGGCTGGCCTCCCGGACCGCCACGCGGCGATGGCGATGACGCACCCGACCCCGAACAAGAGGAAGCACCACCCCCAGCGCCCGGTGCTGGACAATCGGCTGTGGGTTCCTGCGACGAGGATGGGAATGAAGGCGTTCAGGATCCCCAGCACCATGTGGGAGGCCCCGAAGCCGTAGGCGAGAATCCTACGGCGAGGATGCTCGCGGAGCCCCCGTCCCCGCGGACGGAGAAGGACTCCCAGCGCGACCCACTGGCTCACAACCCCAAACAAGAGGAAGAATACGAGCGCCGGGTCCCGCGGACCGGCATTCCCGCCGCGGGCGAGCCACCAGCCGCCGAAGGCGAGGGTCCCGAGGACGGTCGCGCCGAGGACGACCCGCTGGCCGCCCAGCGGCATCTCGCCATAGCGGGGCTCGGTGACCATGGGAGCCGGATCCTAGGCAGTGGCCTTCGGCCCCCGTGCGCTGAATCCGGACCGTCGCATAATCCACCTTATGTGGTGTGGGCGGGCTGGCGAGGGCGGAAGGGGGTCGACCGGCCAGATCAGGCGGGCTTCCGCTCCCCGCCGGCCGCCCTAGGTTCCTCGGAAGGGCCGGGCGGCCTGCGGAAGGGTGTGACCCTCACCTCGGGCCTGTCGCCCAGCCGGATGCGGGCCGTGCCGAAGGGCCCCTCGATGCGGAGGGCCCCCGTGGCCTGGGCATAGGCGAGCAGGCGCGCCTTGGCGGCCTCGAGCGCCCCGGCGTCCACCTTGCGGCGCCGGAGTGCCGCCACCGCGTCCGCCAGCGCCGCCTCGGCGCCGTCGGCGCTCCCGCGGTCCTTCTCGGCGTGCTCCACGAACAGCCCGTCGCCCTCGGGGGGGCCCTTCCAGGGGGCGCGCCCGGCGAGCCAGTCGTGGCGCTTCTCCGGGCAGAGGTCCCAGTAGGGGCACCAGCCGCAGAGCGCGCTGGGGGTGGGCGCCCAGTCCCGCTCCGATTCGACCGAGTCGACCAGGCGGGCGGTGTCCCGGAGCAGCGCCGCCATCCGCTCCCGGCTCCGGGTCGAGACGAGGCGCTCGTCGAATCGGAGGTAGTGCCAGACGAGCCGGATCCCGGGGGCGCCGGGCCATTGGGCTTCGATGGCCGCCTGGTAGAGGGCGAGCTGGCGGTCCTGGTCGGCGTCCGCCTGGGTGGGGAGGGCGGAGGCGGTCTTGTAGTCGTGGATGGCGATCCACCCGTCTGGGTCCCGGGCCACCCGGTCGGCGTAGCCCTCGAGGCGCGCGCCGCCCGGAAGGTCGAGACCGACCCGCATCTCCACCCCGAGCGTCTGGTCGGCGCGGAAGGGCGCGTGGCGGGCGTGGTAGCGGCGCAGGCACTCCTCCCCCACCGCGCGGTACTCGGCCGGGGCGTAGCGCGGGTTCGCGACGTGGACGTCCGGGTGCCACTCCTCCTCCCAACGGCGGTGGAAGTGCCCGACCACCGCCTCCGCGCCGGGCAGCCGCCCCATGGAGACGTCGCGGTAGAGCGACTCCAGCGCCTCGTGGACGCGGGAGCCGAGGAAGGCCTCCACCCCCTCGAGGTCGCGCCGCACGCGGTCCACGTACTTCAGCCGGTAGCGGAGCCGGCAGGCCTCGAAGACCGAGAGGCGCGAGTGGGAGTAGACCGTGGGCATCGGGGTCCGGCGATTGTAGGCCGCGCCCGGAAGACCCGGGGTAGATTGAATCGAATGGACGCCCGCGAGTTCCTCGCCGAGGCCGGGAGCCGCTCCCGCGAGGCCTTCGAGCGGGACCGCAGGCTGCTCACCTTCCCCGCCTACCTGGACATCTTCCTGCAGGACCCCTACGCGCTCGGCCGCAGCGCCGTCCAGTACCTCGTGGACGCCGTGGATCACTTCGGGACGCGCGAGGTCCCCGGCATCGGGGGGCCGGTGCGCCGGCACGCGATCTGGGACGCCCCCTTCGCCGGCGGGCAGGGCGCGGTCTTCGGGCAGGAGCGGGTGCAGGAGCGGATCGTGCGCATCCTGCGCTCCGCGGCCGAGGAGGGGCGCCTCGACCGGCTGCTCGTCCTCCACGGGCCCAACGGGAGCGCCAAGACCTCGCTCGTCGAGGGGCTCATGCGGGGGATGGCCCACTACGCGACCCTCCCCGAGGGGGCGCTGTACCGCTTCCACTGGGTCTTCCCCCGCCGCCCCGAAGGGGACGAGGCGGGGCTGGGGTTCGGCGGGGCGCCCGGCCGCGCCGGCGCCGGGGAGCGGGGGGGCGGTGCCGAGGAGTCCTACGCGCTGCTGGAGCCCGGGGAGATCGCGGCGCGCGTCCCCTGCGATCTCCGGGACGACCCCGTGCTCCTCCTCCCGGGTCCGCTGCGGAGGGAGGTCCTCGCCTCCGCGGCGAAGCGCACCCCGCCGCGCCGGTCGCTGCGGCCGCTGGAGGACGGCGACCTCTGCCCCAAGTGCCGCGCCATCGCGGACGCGCTCCTCCTCTCCTACCGGGGGGATCTCCGCCGCGTGCTCCGCCACGTGCAGGTGGAGCGCTGGTTCGTCTCCCCCCGCTTCCGCACGGGCGCGGTCGTGGTGCCCCCCCAGCAGAGCGTGGACGCGCAGGCGCGGGAGATCCTCCCCGGGTCGGCCCTCTCGAACCTGCCCCCGGTCCTCCAGCACCTTCCCCTTGCGGAGGCCTCGGGAGACCTCGTGGACGCCAACCGGGGGATCCTCGAGTTCTCCGACTTCCTCAAGCGCCCCATCGAGCTCTTCAAGTACCTCCTCGGCACCACCGAGAAGGGGTCGGTGGCCATCGGACCCTTCCTCGCGCACCTCAACCTCGTGATGCTCGCCACGACCAACGAGAAGTACCTCGACGCCTTCAAGGAGAGCCCCGACTGGACCTCCTTCAAGGCCCGCATGGACCTCGTGGCCGTGCCCTACCTGCTCGAGACCGGGAAGGAGGAGCCGATCTACCGCGTCTTCGCCTCCTCCATGGCCCCGGGTCGACATGTCCCGCCACACCTCCTCCCGGCGCTCGCCCACTTCGCGGTGCTGACGCGGCTTCGCCGCCCCGACCCGGCGGCCCACCCCGAGGGGATCCGGGAGGCCGTGGCGGCGCTCGGCCCCGAGGACAAGGCCCGCCTCTACGAGACCGGCGAGGCGCCCGACGGGCTCGGCGCCGCGGAGCGCCGCGCGCTCGCCGGCGCGGTCCCCGGCCTCCGCGAGGAGCGCCGGGACGCCTCCGACTACGAGGGCCGCCACGGGGCGAGCGCCCGGGAGATCCGCTCCGTGCTGGCCGCCGCCGCCGCGGACCCCGACGGGAAGGAGTGCCTGGGGGCGCGGGTGGTCTTCCGCCACCTCCGGGACCTGCTGCGCGAGAAGACGGTCTACGAGTTCGTCCGCATCGAGCCCGAGGACGGCTACCACCGCGCCGAGGAGTTCGCCTCGTCCGCCGAGGACCTCTGCGGGCGGCGCTCGCTGGAGGACCTGGAGGAGGCGCTGGAGCTCATCCCCGCCGGGGAGTACGAGCGCCGCTTCGAGCGCTACGTGGCCCACGCGGTGTCCTCGACCCAGAAGGAGCGGGTGCGCAACCCCCTCACCGGGGCGCTGGAGCCCGCCGACGAGGAGGTGCTCTCCTCGGTGGAGCGCCTGCTCCCGGTGAAGGAGTCCCCCGCCGCCTTCCGCCGGAACCTCGTCTCCCGCATCGGCGCCTTCGGCGTCGAGCACCCGGGGAAGAAGCCCGACTTCCGCGCGCTCTTCCCGGAGATCCTCCGGGCGCTCCGCGAGGACTACTTCCGCACCATGCGGGAGAAGGTCCGCAAGGTGGAGGCGCACATCCTCGCCTTCGGGACGCAGGAGTTCGAGCGCCTCGAGCGCCCCCAGCAGGACCTCGTCCGGCGTTCGCTCGAGAACCTCCAGAAGCGCTTCGGCTACTGCCCGGTCTGCGCGCGGGAGGCCGTCGTCGCGGCGAAGCGGCTGCTCGACGCCTAGCCCGCGCCGTCACCGCCGCCCCACCGCGTTACCCGCGGTTCCCGCCTCCTCCGCCCCCTCCCGCGCCGCGGAGCCTCGCCGGGGCACGGCACCGCACTTGCGCTCCTCCCCGCGATCCGGAGGTCCAGAGATCCACCCGAAGGAGGATCGATGCGCAGGATCGCACTGGGCCTCGCAGCACTCCTCGTCACCGCCGCCACCCCCGCGGGAACGCGGTTCGCCCTCGCCCACGGGGGCCAGTACCGCGGCCCGGCGGGCGAAGTCCCCCCCGACAGCCGCACGCCCGCGGACCCCCCGCCCCCCGACACGGGGGGGAACACGCCGACGCCGCCCGACGGCGGCGGCAGCACGCCCACTCCCCCCCCGGGCGGCGGCGGAACGCCCACCCCGCCCGACGGCGGCGGCGGCACCCCCGACGGCTCCGGGGATCCGTCCGGCGGCCCCGCCGGAGGCCCCTCCGGGGGCCCCAGGACCCCCACGGGCCGGCTCCCCGCCCGCAGGGCGATCGCCTACGAGTCCTGGCTCTTCTGGTGGAACCACAACAAGGACGGGATCCTCGGGGACGCCGCCCGCAAGGGCGACGCCCGGTACGGCTCGAGCATCACCGTGCTGGTGGACTCCGGCGACGGGAACGGCTCGGAGCCGGAGGACCTCACGGCCCGCGCCATCGAGGCGCGGGTCGTCCCTCTCCTCCGGAGGTACGCGCTGGACGACGCCACGCACCCCGATCTCCGGGGTTCGGCCCTCCTGGCGCTCGCCAAGATGGGACGGCGGGAGATGCTCCCGCTCTGGATGCGGCTCGCCCGCAGCGGCGGCGTCGTGAAGGAGGACGGGCAGGTCGAGGACGCCCAGGTCGAGGAGACGGCGGTGCTCTCCCTCGGCGTCCTCCAGGATCGCTCACCCCCCGTGCGCGCCTTCCTCGCCTCCGTCGCGCGGGACGGGGCGGCGCGCCTGAGGACCCGCTGCTTCGCCGCCTTCGCGCTGGGCCTCCTCGGGGAACGGGACGCCGCTCCGGGCTCCGACCGGGCGTCCCTCGAGGCGCTCACGGGCCTCGTCCGGGCGCCGGACTCCCCCCGCGACCTCCGCGCCTCGGCGCTGGTGGGGCTGGGGCTGCTGGGGGACCCGTCGGCCCTCCCCGACCTCCTGCGCTTGCTCGACACGGGGAAGGCGGGGAACGCGCCTCTCGACGACCTCACCCTCTCCTACGCGGCGGCGGCGCTGGGGAAGATCGGGCGGCCGGGCCTCGCAGGGCCCGGGTCCCACGAGGTCGTGGACGGTCTCGCCTCGACCCTCCTCGGCCACAACCGCTTCACCCGCTCCTCCGCGGTCATCGCGCTGGGCCAGGTCGCCCCGCGCGGGGACGAGAAGGTGCAGGCATCCTGCGTGCGCACCCTCGGCCAGGTCGTCCGGAGCGGGGGGAAGGACGGGGTCGACCTGCAGACGGCGAATTTCGCGCTCGTGGCGCTGGGGCGGGCGGCCGGCGGGGCCTGCGCCCCGACGGTCCGCGACGCGGCGAGGCGGGATCTCGTGTTCGCCTTCCAGGAGCGTCCGAAGCTCCGGCCCTTCGCGGCCCTCGGCCTCGGGCTCCTCGGGAAGGACCTCCCCGACCCGGAGAGGGCCCCCCTCGCCGAGATCCTCCGCGACGCCCTCCCCCGCTCCTCCGGGGATCCCGAGCCCTGGGGTGCCATGGCCCTGGCGCTCGGCCTGCTGCGGGACCCCGCGTCGAAGAGGGCCCTCGAGTCCCTCGTCGCGGAAGGGAAGGACCCCGTGCTCCGCGGCGCCGCGGCCGTGGCGCTGGGCCTCCTCGGGGACCGCGCCTCCATCGGCCCCGTGCACGCGGCGCTGGTCGAGAAGGGGGCTCGCCCGCAGCTGCGGGTGGACTGCGCGCTCGCGGCGGGTCTGCTCCGGGACGCGGGGGCCGTGCCGTTCCTCGTGGAACTCCTCCAGTCCCCCCAGATCACCCAGTTCGCCATCGGGTCGGCCGCGACGGCCATCGGCCGCATCGGGGACCAGAGGGCCGTGGAGCCCCTCGCCGGCATCGTGGAGGACCACCGGGGGCAGTACCAGATGCTCACCCGGGCGCTCGCGGCGGTGGCGCTGGGCCAGATCGGGGACCGGAGGTCCGTCCCGGTCCTGGCCCTCCTCTCCGAGGACGTGAACTACCGCGCCTATTTCGGAGCCATGGGAGAGGTGCTCACGATCCTGTAGCCCGAGGACTCCGCGCAACCAGGGCCCCCTCTCCCCGGCGCGGGGGGGAGGGGCGCCCGATTCCGGCGGCGAGGTGGGACCGGCAATTGGCCGCCGGGAGCGCCATTCGCTAGAGTTGGCCCGGAAAGGGGAGCCGTCGCCATCGGCCCGCCCCGGGAGGTCCATCGCCGGACATGCGCAAGGCCCTGCTCATCGACCTCTACGCGCTCCCCGAGTACGACGTCTCGCTCGCGCTGGGGTACCTCAAGGCCTTCGCGGACGCGGTCCCGGCGGTGAGGGCGGCCTGGGACGTCGAACTCCTCCACCTCCCCGTGGCCACGCCCCCCGAGGAGGTGGCCGCCGCGGTCCAGCGCTCCGGCGCCCCGCTCGTCGGGTTCTCCTGCTACTCCTGGAACATCCGCGAGGTGGAGCGGGCGCTCACGCGGCTCCCGGCGAAGGGGAAGCCCTTCGTCGTCCTCGGCGGCATCGAGGTGACGCCCGACCCCGAGGGGTACCTCAAGAAGAACCGCAACGCGGACATGGTCGTCTTCGGCGAGGGAGAGGAGACCTTCCGCGACGTGCTCCTGCGCCTCTCGGGGTCCATGGACTCCCCCATGGAGGGCGTGGCCGGGGTCTGCTGGCGGGAAGGCAGGCGCACGCGGAAGAACGCGCCGCGGCCCCCCATCCCCGACCTCGCGACCGTCCCCTCCCCCTACCTCTCGGACTCCTACGGTCCGCTGCTCCGCAACCAGGACCGCGTCATGGTGGAGACCGCCCGCGGCTGCCCCTACACCTGCACCTTCTGCTTCGAGCCGAGGGGCTTCGCGCGCGTCCGCTCCTTCCCCGCCGCCCGGGTGAAGGAGGAGCTCGCCTGCATCGTCGGGGAGGGCGTGCGCGAGGTCGCCTTCCTCGATACGAACTTCAACATGGACCGCAGGCGCGCGGTGGAGATCTGGGACTACCTCCGGGATCTCGGCGGCCGGGTGCGCTACGCCTTCGAGCTCCGGGGGGAATTGCTCGACGAGGCCCAGGCCCGCTCGCTCTCGGGCCTCGACTACTTCGCGGAGATCGGCCTCCAGTCCATCCACAAGCGCTCGCTCGACGCGGTGAAGCGCTGGTACGAGCCGGACCGGTTCGCGGGGGGTCTCCGGGCGCTGCTCGGGGCCGGGATCTACCGCCCCTGCGCCGCGAGCGCCCACGGCGGGGTCGCGGTGGATCTCATGATGGGCCTCCCCCACGAGACCACGGCCGACATCTTCGCCTCCTTCGACTTCGTCTTCGCGCTCGCCCCCTCGACGGTCATCCTGACCATGACCAAGATCCTCCCCGGCACGGAGCTCTACGACGACGCGGTGAAGGGGAAGTTCCGCTACGAGTTCGACACCGGGGCGCAGTACGAGATGACCCTCAACGACACCCTCTCCCGGAAGGAGATCGTGGACCTCAAGCGGTTCCAGGACGCGGTGGAGTTCGCCTACAACCGCCTGCACGCCGTCCGGACCATGGCCTGGGTCGCCGGCGGCCTCAAGGTCCCCCCCTCCGAGGTCTTCCTCGACCTCGGGCGCCGGATGGCCGAGGCCGGGCGGCCGGCCGCGTCCCTGGGCGTCGACGACCTCTCCGCGCTCCTCGCCGCCCTCTGCCGGGCCCGGGGCGACGAGCGGCTTGCGGCGGCCGTCGGCGGCAGGCTCTCCGCCGAGAACCTGCTGGTGGTCCTCCAGAAGAACCGGGAGGCGCGGCCTTCCTGGTGGAGGAACCTGCTCTTCCGGGCAGGCTTCCAGTTCCTCTCCCGGTTCGCGGGCCTCCCTCCCCTCCCCGGGCCCGCCGCGGCCCCCGCCCCGCGGGGAGAAGAGGCCCTCGCCGCCTCGGCCTGAGGCGTTCCACCCCCAGGAACTTCCCCAGCCACACGTTACCCCGCGGTAACACCGTCACCCGGGAACCCCCAATCGATGGACGGCAGGAGGCCTGGAAGGCCTTGCGGGACGGGAACCGTGGTGTAAACTCTTCATGGACAAGGCCTTCCTCGCGCGCCCCGGCGGGCATGCGGCGGAGGCTTGGCACCACCTTTGCGTAGGGCCTTTCGTGGGACCAGGACGGTCCCCAGGTCGGGCCTAGGTACGCCGAACGAGGAGGTTCGAATGCGCTGGCTCAGTGTGGCTCTGGGTGCTGCGGCGCTCATGCTGGGGCTGCCCGCGACGGCGAAGACCGCCTTCGCCCACGGCGGCCAGTATCGCGGCCCGGCGGGCGAGGTTCCGCCCGACAGCCGTCAGCCGGAAGACCCGCCTCCGCCCGACACGGGCGGCGGCACCCCCACCCCGCCGGACGGCGGCGGCGGGACGCCCACTCCTCCCGACGGCGGCGGCGGAACCCCCACCCCCCCCAGCGACGGCGGAGGGACCCCCTCGCCGGACGACGGCTCGGGCGGCGGCGTCCCCGCGGGCGGCGGTCCGAGCGGCGGCACCAAGACGGGCGGGAAGCTGCCCACCAAGAAGGGGCAGTCCTTCGACTCCTGGCTCTTCTGGTGGAGCTACAACAAGGACCGCATCATCAACATCAAGCAGGCCATCCGCGGGGCCGGCAACCGGTCGGGCTCCGGCATCACGGTCCTGACCGACAGCGGGAGCGGGAACGAGTCCGAGGCCCAGGACCTCACCGCGCGGGCCGTCGAGGCGCAGGTCGTCCCCATCCTCCGCCGGTACGCCGAGGACAGCAAGGTGAACACGGCCATCCAGGCGGCCTGCGTGCTCTCGCTCGCCAAGAT